>Ga0209633_10002525_pt1 | contig 17572 bp, 16 predicted proteins | sample Cruoilmetagenom1_FD_187290 | JGI IMG/M metagenome (GOLD analysis project Ga0209633, IMG submission 187290) | Oil polluted marine microbial communities from Coal Oil Point, Santa Barbara, California, USA - Sample 1 (SPAdes) (version 2) | ecosystem: Environmental > Aquatic > Marine > Oil seeps ... | reverse complement strand
CTCAAGACGTTGCAGGGATGCGGGATCCACTAATTTTCCTTCATCATCAAACTTACTCTGGACCTGGGGGATCAGAAAGGGAGGTGAGGGAACGACCGGGGACAAAGTGGCTGAAAGAATATCACGCAAATGAGACTGCACCCTCGCTCCACCCACAGGGCTTTTTGAACCGCTGAGTATTGCAACAGGTTTACCTGCCAGTACCGATTTATATGCCGGTCTTGACGCCCAGTCGATCGCATTTTTCAGCAGGCCTGGAATACTGTAGTTATATTCAGGAGTTGAAAACAGCAGTCCGTCGCACTCAGCAATTGAATTTTTGAACTGAACCACAGATTCGGGCTTTTGTTCACCATCAATATCTGTATTATAAAGAGGCAAATCTCCACAGCTGATAAAAGTGATGGTAACACCTTCAGGCAGACAACTGGCGACAGCATGGAGCATCTTGGTATTAAATGACTCTTTTCTCAAACTGCCGCTGATTCCAATGAGTTTCATTATGATCTCCCTCCCCTTTGCATCTGTTCCGGCTTCTTAATTTTATGTATACGGGCAGCATATTCATTAGCATCTCTGTCTCTGCCCATTTTCTGGTACAATGTGGCAAGGGTTTCATATACAACAAGCAGAGGCATGCCATTCCGACCCATATCCTTTTCCAGAATCTTTCTTGCAGCAAGTAATGGCTGTTCGGCCTCTCCATATTCCTCAGAAGATATATAAAGCGTTGCAAGATTATGATAACTCTGAGCAACCGCCGGATGCTCTTTACCCGCCTTTTTTTCCCAGATAGCGATCGCCCGTTGGAGACATTCCCTTGCTTTTGCAATCTTCCCCTGCTCCCTGTACAAAACAGCTAGATTATCCAGGGATTGCGTTATAGCCGGATGATCGTTGCCAAATGTTGTTTCTCTTATTTTCAAGGCTCGTTTATGCTGCTTTACAGCCAGGGTCTGTTCCCCCCGCATGTTATGCAGTATACCCAGATTATTGAGAGACTGGGCAACAGCAGGATGGTTGGAACCAAACAGTTTCTCCCTTATGGAATAAGAGTTTTGCAACAGAGGCTGTGCGAGGTCAGCTTGCTTACTGTTAAGATAGAGTTCGGCCAGGCTGTTCTGGGTCTGGGCAACTGCGGGATGGATCTCCCCCAATAAGGATAGATATATTGCCAATGCCTCCTTCCACATAGGTTCTGCCTTATCATTATTGCCGGCAGCACCATGCAGAGCGGCCAGTTTTTCTAATGTTTCAGCAAAATCAGGATTATCAGTAGAATTGGAAGTTTTAAAAATAGTCACAGCCTGGTTTAGCAGTGGTTCTGCTACCTGAGAAGTACCACTTATCATATAGATTCCGGCAAGATGGCTTAAAACAGCAGCAAAAGCAGGATGTGTCACACCGAAACTGTTCTCATAAATAACCAGTGCCCGCCGGAGTCTCTTCTCTGCAGCCTCAAGGTTACCGCTCTGCTGTTCAATGGCAGCGATACCTTTCAATATTGGCCCAAGATCAGGATCATCTTTCCCCTGACTTTTCTCTGTCAACTCAAGGGCCCGCTCCATCTGCAACTTTGCTAAAGCCGGTTCTCCCATCCCCTGGTATATGACAGCCAGCGTATTAAGACCCATTCGAAGATCAGATTTTTGCTCCTCACCAATATCAAGAACCCGTTTCACACAGGATTCAGCATCATTAAAGCGTTGCTGGCTTAGATAGAGCTCTGCCAGATTCCCAAGGGTATCTGCTACTTCCACTGAAGATTTTCCATGTACGGTTTCACTGACCTTTAGTGACTGCTTGAGAGTCTCCTCGGCTTCTGCATAATTCTCCAGCAGATGATACAATTCTCCAAGATTATTCAACGAGACTCCAATATCAGGATGATTCTCACTCTTCTCCTGCATGGCCAGATCTAAAGCAGCTTTAGCAGGTTCAACCGCCTGCTGGTACTGACCATCTTGGATCAGAGTTATAACCTTCCGGTTCAAATCATCCCATTTATCGCTCATCATCTCTTTCCTTCTCTGACCCGACTAGTCGGAAAACTTTCAGTCTCGCTGGATAAGTACCTTGAAAGTAAATGGAACAACATAATTTCAAAATATACTCTCTAGTTTCTTGTTTTTTATGACAGAAGTTCAGGAGTAAGGTACTAATGGCTAAATAGTCATAATGGTAGTACCGCTGTTGCCCATCAAGCCATATGTCTGGGCCATGGCAACTTTTGCACCTTCCACCTGGCGCTCGCCGCACCTTCCTCTGAGCTGATTCGCACATTCGATAACCTGCCAGATAGCCTGAGCAGAAAGCGCCTCCCCATGTGAAGAAAATCCACCACTTGGGTTTACGGCCAGTTTTGCACCGATTTTAGTCTCACCGTCCCGCAGCATCTTATCCGCTTCTCCATCTTTACAGAATCCACATGTTTCCAGATATACAAGGTAATGCCATGAACTGTTATCAGGTAGCTCCAGTACATCGATATCCTCGGGACCGATACCGGATTTTTCATAAGCCTGCCTGGAAGCCGAATAGCTTTCACTGAGCATGGGGGCCTCAGGAACGGACGGGCAGGAGAGCGCTGATATGCGGATGGTCGGGTCACCATACATGGCGCTTCCCATGGTGGTAGCACTAATCTTCACCGGGTTGTCCGCTTTACTGATCAATTCCTCATCAGCAGTAACAATTAATGCCGCAGCACCGGTACTGACCGGGCAAATCTCAAAGAGTCTCAAGGGGTCACAAACATAGACAGAATTTAATACCTCTTCGATGCTGTACTGCTTTTTAAACCTGGCATGCGGATTCTTCGAGCCATACTCACTCATCAATACTTTAACCAATGCAAGATCTTCTTCAGTGGTGCCGTATTTCTCCATCCTTTTTCTGCATTCCAGGGCCCAGTAAATAGGGTTAGGCAGACCTCCCATTTTCCATCTGATCACGTCCCTATCTTGAACAGCGTTATCCGATTTGGCGGTCAGAAAACCTTTCGGAGATACATCGGCACCAAAGGCCAGGGCAGTATCAGTCTCACCGGCGGCGATACTGTTGTATGCCATTCGAATGGAGGCAGATCCTGTAGCACAGGCGTTGTATACGTTCACCACTGGAATGCCGGTTTCACCAAAAATTGACTCCAGATATTGACCAGAAAGGTGCCCGGCGTTGCCACCATAAATAAAAATTCCGGCCATAATTGCCTCAATCTTCTGCCATTCTAAGTTTGCATCTTTCAGAGCGTCATTGACAGCAACAGCTGCGAAATCAGCGAATACCTGCTCAGAAAAACCCATCCAGGGGTGTATGCCGGTTCCTATGATATATACATCTCTCATTATTATTATCCCTTTTTATAATTATGATGAATAGTCGAGAATTTTAGTTCTCTACAAATCCATCATTTATTGCAATTTAGCTCAGTTAACTGCCTTAAATGCCCAAGTAACCACTTGCTGTTTTTCCTCATTGGTATACATGTCAAGAATGGTTGTTTCCATTTCCATGCCAATTTTCAGAGATTTCAGATCGGTACCAGTTATAATGCCGGTGATCTGAATTTTTTCGTCTTCAAACTCCACCAGGCCGATCCCGTATGGAGTAATTTTTTTCTCTGTTTTAAATGGAGCAGGACAGGGATAATACTGAATGGTATAACTCGCCAGCTTGCCTTTTTTGGCAAGCAAAACATCTTCCACACCCTCCCTTGAACAGCCGGGGCGATGCTGATAATGTTCCTTGGGGAAGAAGTACGTTCCACAAGAGTTACATTTTGCGCTCATTAATCTTACTTCGCCAGTCGACCAATCGACTAAATTGGGTATACGAGCTACTTTATTTACCATATTTTCCATTTTTTTCGTTCCTAACTATTTAATATTTAATTGTTAAAAGCTACTAGCGGCCGACAAACTTCGGCTTCCTTTTTTCGAGAAATGCACTCACACCCTCCGCTTTATCCTCCAGCGAGAGTGCCAAAGCATACATTTCATATTCGTAGTCTAGTCCATCCTGCAGGCTCATCTGCATGCCCTTGTTGATCGCCTGCTTGGCAAGTTTCAATGCCGCCGAGCTCTTGGTGGCGATCTTTGCCGCGATTTCTTTCGCCGTGGGCATCAATTCATCCATGGGAACAACCCGGTTGACAAGTCCAATCCTGTCGGCCTCATCCGCCCTGATTATATCCCCTGTGAAAATAAGTTCTTTAGCCCTGCAAACCCCTATGAGACGCTGCAGACGCTGGGTTCCTCCTCCCCCGGGTATGATACCTAGATTTATTTCCGGCTGACCAAACTTCGCCTTTTCGGAGGCAATGATCAGATCACAAGCCATGGCAATCTCGCAGCCGCCGCCAAGACAGAAACCGTTAACCGCTGCAATAACAGGCTTGCCAAGTTTTTCCACTATAGAGCCCAGACGAACGATATTATGTGCTGCAAACGAAGTTGTTGCATTAAATTCCTTGATGTCGGAACCGGCAACAAACGATTTTCCCGAACCGGTCAGAATCAACACCTTTATCGCCTCATCTTCTTCGACATCCTTAACAGCATCCGCAAATTCCGCCCGTGTTATGATGTTGAGGGCATTCATCGCCTCGGGACGGTTAAAAGTGATGACAGCAATGTTTTCTTCTTTCTCAAAAATGATGTTCTCGTAAGCCATACGCTTCCCCTATTTTACTTATAATCTGTAAACATCCACAGTCCTGTATGCGTTCTCAGGGTGGTTCAGATGTGCGTGATCGCATTCCGCAATTATAGAATCTCTATATTGTGGAGTGAGAGCATGTGCAGCCGGCCATCCTGCGATCGCTTACGATATTTTTTGTCGGCGGATGCCAAACTCACACAATTTACTCAAAGCTTTTACCCCGGAAATCAAAGAAGGGAACACCGGCAACTCTTTGCCCATTTCGTCCATGATAACATTTTTATATTTGTTATAGCCTACGATCATGCAGACAACCACCGGCTTGCCAACCTCCTTAACAATCTTCTGAATGATTTTTTTCTGAACAGCTTCCTGGGTATATTCAAAACCTGCAAGAATGATTACCGCAGCGTCTATGTTTGCATCTTTAAACGCATCCGGGAAAGTTGTTTCCAGGGTTTTTGTAAAACCGATTTTAGTTACGCTAAAATACAAGTCGACAGGATTTGATACAGGTGTATCGAACATATCCTTCAACTTATCAGTTGTTTCAGGTGCCAGTTTGGGGAGTTCCAGTCCATGACTCGCACACAGATCAGAAACGTTAACACCGACGCTTCCTGCCAGGGTGATCACTGCGATGCGATTACCTTTGGGAAGTGGTTGAGTTGAAAAAACCTTGGCAAAATCTTTCAATTCAGTGAAATCATCGGCCATGATCATACCTGTCTGTTTAACTGCCGCTTCTACAATTTTGGCATTACTGGCAATACTGCCGGTATGACTCATGGCTGCTCTGGCGCCGGCTTCCGTACGTCCCCCGCTGAGAAAAATAACCGGTTTTTCGGCTGCTACTTTCTTGGCGATCCTGGTGAGATTTCTTCCATCACTTACGGTTTCCAGGTACATTGAAATGACATCTACATCATCTTCATTACCAAAGTATTCCAGCAGGTCATTTTCATTGACATCGCATTTATTACCAAAGGAACATACTTTATTGATGTTCAAACTTTCATTTTCCACGATATCCGAGGCCATTCCAGCCGCTAAAAGACCGGATTGTCCAAGAAGCACTACGTTCCCCCGAGCGACTTTTTTGGTCATTGGGTAAATGGATGTGACAATATCCCGTGAAACTATACCGGAGCAGTTTGGTCCCATAACTCGAATATCGTTTTTCTTTGCTATATCAACGATCTGCTGCTGAAAAATCTTACCGTCCCCACCCATTTCTGAAAATCCGGCAGACTCAATAATTACCGCTTTAACTCCCTTTTTGGCACATTCTTCCATCGTTGCAACAGTAAGCTTTGGAGTGGGAAGAGCCGTGACAACCAGGTCAACTTCAGCAGGTATTTCTGTTATCGATTTGTATACTTTATATCCTAGTATCTCATCTGATTTCGGATTTACCGGATAAACGTCTCCACTGAAATCGCTACCCACAATATTGTTGACAATGACATAGCCCAGCTTTCCGGGAGTACCGCTTGCCCCGATAACCGCCACAGATTTCGGTTTAAAAAATAGTTCCATCATAATTGTACCGTCCTTGTTTTCATCACGTCGTTTTGTGCTGTTATTTTCGAATGGGTCATGATCATTTCTGTCTGTGCTCAAGATGACAGGATTATCCTGGCATCAACTACCACCGCCCCATCCTTATATGCAAAGACCGGATTCATATCAATTTCTTCAATTCCCGGAGTTACATTGACAAAGTCGGATAATTTCACAAGCATATCGCGCAGACAGTCCACATCAGCCGGATCCTGGCCGCGATACCCTTCGAGAAGCTTTTTGCCCTGGATCTCGCTGGTCATGTCAACTGCATCCCCTTTTTCTATTGGTACTATTCTAAAGGATACATCTTTCAGTACCTCAACCAGCACTCCACCAAGACCAAACATCACAACAGGCCCAAAGCTGGCATCTTTTATCATACCCATAATGATCTCAGTACCTGTCTTTGCCATGCCCTGAACTGCAACTCCTTCGATGTTTGCATCAGGTGCATAAGCTTTACAGGATGTCATGATCTCGTCATATGCCTGCTTAACGGCTTCTTTATCGGCCAGGTTAACTTTCACACCACCCGAGTCACTTTTATGGGTAATATCCACAGATGAAACTTTCAGTACCACCGGATAGCCAATCTCATCACTTATGGAAACGGCCTGTTCTTTCGTTGAGGCGAGCACTGTAGGTGTACAGTTGATTCCAGCCTCACTGAGGATCTGCTTGGCCTCAATCTCGGTGAGTACCGTCCTTTTTTCTTCCTGGGCTCTACTCAATATTTGAGCTGTAGTCATCGATTCTTCCTCACTTGAAAATTTATCAATCGGTCCTCTTCTTTTCTATCAGGCAGCAGTAAGCCCACCATCAACATAGATGGTCTGACCTGAAACAAAACTTGCCGCATCGGAGACAAGATAAATCACCGCACCAGCCATATCTTCTGGCATTCCTATTCTTCCCAGAGGGATTGCTGCGGCATACTTGGCGGCAAGTTCAGGATTCTCGGCGATATGTCTGGTTCCCGGAGTAATTACCAGAGCAGGCCCGAGTGCATTGACGCGAATACCGTGAGGTGCCCATTCGAGGGCCAGGGCCTTTGTAATCAACTCAACCGCACCTTTTGTTGCACAATAGCCGCTATTTCCACCAGTAAAACCACGAATCCCACGAACAGAAGATAAATTGACAATGGCTCCTCCTTTCTGATCACGCATCACCCTGCCAACTGCTTTACAGGCGATCATGGTTCCTTCAACATTAACTTTAAAAAGTTTTTCCCAGTCTTCTACAGGATAGTCAAAGGCATCATGTTTAATATTCATCCCCATGGCGTTGACAAGGATATCGATTCTGCCATATTTTTCGACGACCTTATCCACCAGACTCTGCATGGAGGATTCATCGGTGACATCGGACGTAATAGCAATAGCCTTATTTCCGGATTCATCTGTGATTTTCCTGGCAACCGCATCAATTGCTTCCTGATTCCTGCTGGAAACCACAACAGTAGCTCCATGAATCCCTAGCCCCAGTGCCAATGCTTCTCCGATACCACCAGCGCCACCAGTGACAATTGCTATCTTTCCATCAAGTTTAAATATATCTTTCATTACTCAGCTCCTTTTTGCATACGAAATTGCATACTATTTTGAACTCGTAAAAAGTCCCTCATATCGTCATTCCCTGGCAGGCTGGAGATAAGCGAAGACTTCAATTCAGGATCCTGCTCATAACTGGATCCCCGCCTGCGCGGGGATGACAAATCTGCTGGATCTTATTTCTCTTTTATTATCAACGTATTAAAACTACTTCCACAGAATTTTCTGAGTTTCATACGCAATCAGAAAAATTTAAGCTTTTACGCGCTTGTCGTACTGTTATAACAAAAAAAATCAAGGAGTAACGATGGTTACCAGCACTTCTGCAGGCTTACCACCATTAATTACCATATCCCTTTCCTCACCTGGAGCGATGTAGATTAAGTCTCCCTCGTTTAAGATATGCTTTTCATCCGGCCCACAAACAGTAATGGACCCTTTAACCACATAGTAAATCCTCTCCTTTGGAGAAGAACTCATTTCTGCGCCGCCATTGGGCTGGAAGTATGAGTAACAAAGTGTTGTACGTTTTGACTCGGCTTCAGTTATCTTTTGCAGCCCATATACTTCAGAATGTTTTGCCGCATCATACTGCTTTCCCTCTGCATCTTTTACACTAATCATCATCGTCCTCTAGAAGAGTAATATTGGGAAAACTCCAACTCGACCTCCTTTGAAGTTCTCCCAGGAAGTTATCTCATTATCTCGGTTCCAGAACTATTTCACCCAAGTTAACATCCTTAAACATTTTGATTTCTATATCCCTTGACTCATAGCCATCGGCCGAAACAGTAACTTTATAACTTCCATAGTTCTCCAACCCCTCAAATTCAAAATCGCCAAAGAGATCGGTGACAGTCTCAAGATCAAGGTCGCCTCCACTCAATTTAACACTTACACCCGGAGCACATTCTCCTTCCTGCCCCCTAAACACCACTTCCCCGGCAACAAACCGTTTAGGAATCCCAACATATTTCACCAGTGGTTTAGTCTCAAATTCCGGATGGTAGTCTTCAACAGGAAGTTTTACCGTAAGTTGTGCAATTTCACTCTGTGGGTCATCCAGATCACCAAAGACCATGGCTCCTGTCGGGCAGGATTCCACGCATCGAGGCAATTTCACACCCTCATCCAGACGGTGGGCACAAAATGTGCATTTCTGGGGGATCTGTTTTTCCTCATTCCAGTATATAACCCTGTATGGGCAGGCATTTACAATTCTTTCCTGTCCTTTCGCTTTTTCCGGGTCAATAATTACTATGCCGTCTTCCCTGCGATATACAGCACCGTTTTTTGCGGCATCAATACAGGGTGCTGTTTCACAATTCATGCATGGCGTGGGAATATAGGAGAGCTTGGGTTTCGGATATGTACCCCGTTCAATTTCCTTCATTTTCAGCCAGAATTGGTCATTCAAAGGCTGCGCTGCCGAATAGGGAAGGTAATCATTTCCATAATATTCATCTCGACAGGCAAGGAAGCAGTTATAGCAACCGTTGCATTTGGTAACATCTATCAGTATGGAGTATCGTGACATTCTATTAGCCCTCCCATTTTTCGATTTCGATCAGACACGAATTCGGTGTCATGCCCGGAACATTTTTAGATACCATACGTGAAGGCGTCAGCATATTAACACAACCGCCTCTATCCGGAGAATCAGCATTACCGGGAACAAGCGGATCATATTTTGCCGATGAGGCATAGCTGTGAATAACACCAGGTCGTATCCTTTCAGTAATCACAGCGATACAGAGTACCGATGCGCGGTGATTATGGAGGCGGACAATATCGCCGCTCTGGATACCACGCAGCTCGGCATCCTCGGAACTGATCCGTGCAGGCCACCAGGCATAGCCGTCTTTTTTAATGCGATGCACCGGAATATCATCAAGCCAGTCGGTATGTTTATCGTAGTGACAATGAAAGGTAAAGCGAGGGTGTGACGAGAGCAGCTGCAGTGGATATTTTTTGTACATCCCACTGTGATGCCCTTCCCAGCTTGGTATATAGTGAGGAGATATCGGTCGTTCCTCATCATCGGGGAAATTTGCTTTCAGACTCTCCGAGACAAACTCGATCTTGCCGCTGTAGGTTCCAAGCTCCTTAGCTTTTTCTGTATTGCGTTTGGGGTTATTTGTATCAGGCGTGTCACAGTCGCGTCCTTCAGCAAACCACCTGAGAGAAGGTGTCGATTTATAATCTTCTGAAATATTGATGATCTGATAGCCTTTCTTGTCAAATTCCTCCCAGCTTATCATTCCTTTCAGATCCGAAGAATCATAAAAAGCCTTGACCCAATCGAGTTCAGTCCGTCCATCTGTAAACTCCTCCTCGGTACCAAGACGCTCGGAAATCAACCTGAATATCTCATAATCCGACTTGGATTCCCAGAGAGGATCTATACATTTTTGCTGACGTACAACAATCCTGTAATTGCACCCACTGCTTGCATGACAGGTGTAGCCACCACAGGCTCCCCATTCGCCAACATCATCACGTTCAAAGTTGGTACAGGCCGGAAGAATAATATCAGCCATCCTGGTTTCACTGTTAAACCAGATGTCCTGGTTGACAACAAATTCAAGTTTCGGGCTCTGGTACATTCTTACCCATTTGGTTGTATCACTCATGGTTCCCATAAATGAACCGCCATAGCGATAAAACAGCTTGATTTCAGAATACCCTTCCATGGGATATTCAAAATGTGTGAACTGCTGTTCCAGAGACTGGCCACAAAAACCTTCACCGTACCAGCTGACAGGAGGATCAAGAACGGCATCGGGGAGAGTGAGTCTGTATAACCGCTGCTTTGTCGGGTTCGTTGGTTTATATTTGGCAATGTGTGCAGTGGAAACCCTGCCTTCAAGATCAGCATAGGCTGGAAACCAGTGTTTGGTATCCGAAGGTGCACCCATAGTGGTTCCCCAGATAGTACGTCCGGGTTTGCCAAGCCCCTGCATTCCCTGAAGCAGCACCATCATACGGGCCCATTCGGTGCCATAGGCCTGGCGGCAGGCACCGCCCTCTCCGCCACGGGCACCACCAGACAAAATCGTCCGTTTGGCTGCCCATTCACGGGCCAGGGACCTTATTACTCTGGCCTTGACTCCCGATTCGCCCTCTGCCCATTCTGGGGTTTTCTCCTGCCCGTCTTCTTTTCCAAGAACATATTCTTTGAATTGATCGAAACCTATTGTTCTCTCCTTAACATACTCCTTGTCATAGATATCTTCAGTGATCCAGACATGGGCAATGGCCATGGCAATACAGGTATCGGTACCGATCCTCGGGGAAATCCACTTACCCTCCATCACCCCGGCAGTAAAATTATGAAAAGGATCAATAAAAACCATCTTGACTCCTTTTTCCTTCAGCCATTGACGCCAGAGTGCTGAATCCTGTCCTGTATATGTTCCCCTTGTTGTGTCGGGATCATTAGACCAGAGAACGATCATCTCCGCATTTTGTAGAGAGTCTTCCAGCAGATCATATTGTTCAGGCATACCCAGGCGCCAGTAGAAGCCATAAGTATGTGTAGCCCCCCAGTGCCATCCTTCCCAGCTGTCAGGATTATCAAGAACAGGAGTGAACTCAAGCAGATTCATGAAGCGGGCAAACGGGCCCATTTTATAGCCCACAATCCCCCAGTTATGGTGGGATGACGTCATACCACTTATAGCAGATCCACCATAGGTATCTTTAACCCGTTTGATCTCACCGGCAACAATATCCAGCGCCTCATCCCAGGAAATACGCTCATAGGGAGATTTTCCACGATTTTGTGGATTGCGCTCCCCATTCGGGTCAAAGTCTACTCTCTTCATCGGATACTTAATGCGCTCTTCAGAGTAGAGCCTGCGCCTGTCAGCATGGACATAGGGGGCCACTGCAAACTTTTTGGGTGGAGAATATTTTTGACCGCCCGCCTCAATCACCCATGGTTTAAAATCTTCTTCTTCTGCAACCAATGGTCGCATCCGCGTGACTTTACCATCTTTGACATATACGCTGACAGGCCCGGCGTTGGTACAGTTGGTAAAAACTTGTTCACTCATCTTTTAACCTCCCGGAGTTGATCATCTCTCTATTTACGGTATAAACTGGAGTGGTTGAGATCAGATTTTCTCTTTTTTCATATTATCAGACCATCTCAAACAGACAAATAGAACGACATGTGTCGTATGCTGAAAACCCAGTACCGTTATGCGGAACCATTCTACACTGGTTCACGCACAAGTCAAGGCCATTTTACATGTAATATCAGGAAAAAATGTTTCAATTAACCTTTAATATTATAAAGTTATCTTATATGCTGAAAAATTCACCTCTTCACTATTCGAAATTTCTTGACAGAACAAGCGCGACGCTCTATTAAGTTCCAACATGCGAAACGAGGTATACATATTTGAAACAACCACTGAGACCGTGCTTTTCTGAAGGAAAATTTGGTTTTTGAGAGGGAAGTGGAAATGAAAAATAACACTCAGAAAGCGATAAAACCAGCCAACAGTTCATCGGCCGAAAAGGCTCTGAATATCCTGCTTGCCTTTGCTCCTTACAATAACGAGATGGGCACCACTGAGCTCGGCAGAAAACTTGGAATCCATAAATCAACCGCCAGCAGATTGATTAAACTCCTGGTTGCAACAGACTTTCTGCAACAAAACCCTCTCACTAAGAAATATATGCTTGGAAAGTCGGCCTTGAAAATCGGGAACGCGACCACCCGTTCACTGGACAGTAAACTTTTGACTGTTTCCCAGCCCTACCTTACCGAACTCTCACAGTTAACAGGTGAAAGTGTTGCTCTGGAGATGCTTACAGGTACCAATGTGGTACTTGCACTTCATGTTGAAGGACCAAGCCATATTCGATTTAATTTCCAACAGGGAGAACAGGTACCAATTAACGTTGCAGCCGGTGCCAAAGTAATATTATCGTGCATTGAGCCAAAACTATTGGAACTTTGTCTCCAGCAGAAATTTACCCGTTTTAATGAATTCACAATTATTGCAAAGAAAACGTACCGGAAACTTCTGAAGGAAATAAAACAAACCGGTATCGCCTACGATCGAGGTGAACGCTACAGAGATACCCACGCAATGGCCACCCCAATACACAGTCCCGATGGTGCCCCAAAAGCTGCTGTGGTCATAGCCGGACCGGCTTTTCGCCTGACCGATGAGTTTTTAGAATCTGCAATAATTCCATTGAAGGCAGCAGCCGAAAAAATATCTAACCACCTTTTCTAAATATAGAAAAGTAGTGTCCGGTTTAGATCTTACAAGAGGATTCATGGGTAACTTTTGGGAGCGTCATCCAGCAAATTTCGTAGTATTTTCTTAATATTTTCACATTTGATTTGTATCAGTCTTTGCGAGGAACTCGCATGATACAAATTGGATGTGAAAAATATTTGAAAATCAAGAAATCTACTGCCAAAAGCGGACAAAAGTTACCCATGAATTCGTTTTCGATGCTTTGCAATTTTCTAACTGGACACTACTGAAATATAATCCTTCTTTATCACCCTCCCACCACTGCATTTAACCCTCAGGCAGTCCATAGCGTGCAGGGTCTCTATAATACTTATGGCTGGGCTCTTTCTCGGTTATCCGTGTATTGAAAAATTGATTAATATCAGCAGGAATATCGGAGAGTGATTTTCCTGTAAAAACATAATAACAACCTCCAACCCCTGCGGCAACCACCAGAAGAATAACTCCTTTCTTCAGCTGTCCGCGAAGTGTGTCACTGAACAGACAAAGCAGCACGAAAAGAATAAACAGTCCTGTGAGAATATACACCTTATACTCAAAGAATAAATAGAGAACTGAATCCATGATATTGTACCTTCGGTCAACTTAATGGTGTCACAAAAACTCACCTGCTTTGTCATGCTGGTGCAGGAGCAAATCATTAACATAATGAAATAACAACATTTCATCATGCACCAGAATAACGAAATAGCGAAACATCCGGATTTTACCGGTTCAGTAAAAATGATATGGGATAATGACCCGGAAATCAAATATTCTTTGTCATTTCTTTATATGAAAGTCATGTTGCTCCCCGGACGGAGAGGGATTCGGGGGGGGGGACCTCGTTGTGAAATTCACTTCATGGATGTTAGTAAGGGAAGGGCAGAGAGCTTGGACCTACGCGTTTTTTGCCAGAGGAAAACTCAGAGTGACACTTGTGCCCACCTCCGGACTGGACTCTACATCAATATATCCCTGATGGGCTTCGACTACCTCCTTGACCAGGGCCAGACCAAGACCTGAGCCGGTTATATGGCGGGTTGCTTTACCCTTTACCCTGAAAAAACGATCAAAGATATGGGGTAAATCTTCCTTACTGATACCTATACCGGAATCTTTAACAGTCAAATTGACAAAGCCACCGGAAATTGCAGTGCTTATTGTGACCTCCCCCCCTTCAGGGGTGTATTTCACACCATTGGAGACGATATTCATAATCGCTGTACGCATGTGATCATAATCGATATTGAACCACCAGTCCGTCTCACACGGATCATATGTCATTGTAATACTTTTACCCTCTGCCTGGGGAGAAGCAATCTCGATCACATCCTTAATAATTTCTGTGCCTCTGACAGGCTCCAGATTAAACACGACTGTACCACTTTCCAGCTTGGACAGATTCAACAAATTATCAATCAGACTTAAGAGATCTTTGGTTCTGACCGTCATACGTTTATGCAATGCATTGCATGAATTCATCTCTTCATACTCACACCCGATCTGAGAGGCATAGATCATCTGCTCAATAGAGGCCAGGGGGGCTTTCAGCTCATGGGCTACCATGGCGACAAAATCAGACTTCATCCTGTCGATTTCCTTATGGGCACTGATATCTTCAAAGGTTGTTACCGAACCGATCAGCAATCCCTGATCCGAAGTCACCGGTGAACAATGGGCCCGTAGATATTTACGCGATATTGTACCGGGGACAAACTCACGGGTCACAACAATCGATTTTTTAATAGCTTCTGTAACCATTTCTACCGCTGCCTGGTCACGAATTGAGGCAGATAAGGGCTTGCCTATAACCGGATCAGTCTGGATCTCCAGAATTTTAATGGCCGCAGGATTATGGTGTACCACCACACTATCCGTATCAGTAACCAACACAGCTTCCGCCATACATCCAAAAACAGTTTTAAGTCGACTTTGGGATTTATCAATGGCCTCCAAACCTATTTTTTTCTCTTTGCGCAACTGCTCAGCTTCTGCCTGCAAGGTAAGCTTTTCGATGGCGCGATCTACAACAACTCGGATATAGTCAGGAGTAAACGGCTTACCCACAAAATCAAATGCGCCCTGTTTCATCGCAGTTACCGCCTTACTCACAGTAGCAAATCCTGTAATAACTATTACCTGCACATGGGGCTGATTCTCCCGAATCCAGTCCAGCACAGCAAAGCCATCGATACCCGGCATCATAAGGTCAGTCAGTACAATATTAAAAGGCTGCTCCTGCAGCAGTTCCAGTCCACGATCACCATCTTCAGCTTTGACAACTTCATAACCCATTTTAGAAAGAGCGCGACTTACACCCTCACGGATCACCTTTTCATCATCTATAATCAGTATGCGTGCGTCATCCATAACTGTATTCCGAACTATTTTATGCCCTTGAAGTGAACTTTATCTTTCAGCCAATAATCTCCCTCGTTCTGATTAACATCAGGACGAGGGAAAAAGTCTATTTTTCCAGCCAGCTTTTGATTAACTCAAGCAATTCTACAGGTTCTACGGGTTTTGGCATATAGTCCTCAGCTTCACTCTCCAGCATGTCACGATGAGAATATGTGGAGGTAGTCACTCTTTCTGCAACGGCGGTAAGCAAAATAATCGGAATACCAGAAGTTTCAGGATCACCCTTCAACTTCTCACAGGCCTCATGACCATTCATCACCGGCATCATCACATCAAGAACAATGAGATCCGGCTTTTCCTCGGCAACAGCCTCAAGTCCTTCCTGGCCATCATAAGCAACCCGCACATCATAGCCACCACTCTCGACAATCACCTTCACCGCTTCAACAAAATCAGGATCATCGTCAACGAGCAGAATTTTCTTTTTTTCAGCCATTGTTTCCTCCATTATTAGTGAATTAGAATTTATTTCTGTACAATCTTACATCATTCAATTATGGGTCTTGGAAGTAGTCCAGCACCACCGATAATTTCGTTCAGTTTCTCCTCCCACTCTATCGCCATTACATGAATACCGGCTATCCCTTCCATCTCTTTAAGTTCCTGGATCTGTTCAATACACATCTCGATACCTTTGGCGGCCTGTTTTTCCTTAGGTTCATCCGCGATACGTTTTACTACCTCATCAGGAATATCCATACCGGCAACCATACGACGCATAAATTTCGCCATGCCTGCTGATTTAAGAGGAGTCACCCCTGCCAGGATCTTTATCTTCTCAGTCAGCCCATCCCGTTTTGCATCCTCAATATATGTTTTAAATTTCTCCATATTATAAATACACTGGGTCTGGACAAAATCGGCTCCTGCCTCCATCTTCAGCTTTAAGCGTGGAACCCGTATTTCATAGGGATCTGCAAAAGGGTTCACAGCACAACCGATATAAAAGTCGGGAGCTCCCTGAAGTTTATCTCCGGAAGGAAATACTCCTTCATCCCGCATGGTTTTTGCCAGATGAATGAGCTGCATTGAGTCGATATCAAAAACATTTTTTGCCTGCGGATCATCTCCAAATTTCTGGTGATCACCTGAGAGGCAGAGAAGATTTCGTACCCCGAGTGCTGAAGCACCCAGCAGATCAGACTGCAATGCAATACGGTTACGATCACGAACCACCATCTGAATAAGCGGATCTATGCCCAGCTCTTTAATCAACATACAACCGGCCAGAGAACTCATCCGTACCACAGCTGTCTGATTATCCGTGACGTTACAAGCATCTACATTACCTGCCACAAAAGCCGCCTTTTCCCGTACTATATCGGGATCGGCTCCGCGGGGAGGACCGCATTCTGCAGTGACAGAAATATGACCCGCATCCAGCACTCTTTTCAGATTACTTTCCGATTTCATTATATCATGTCCTCCCTGAGAATACGACGCGGGCCGCCGTGCCTTGCAGAATCCCATCCTTTGTATGGTTTGAGCTTGCCATAGTTATCCATTTGATCCAGGGCCTTCAGACGATCGACGATGAGCTGCCAGCCACATTTAACGTCTTTATCTATCTCACATATGCCTCGTACCGATCCACCGCACGGCCCATGAAAGAGTGATTTAGCACAGCGGGTTACGGGACAGATACCGCCCGTCAAATGTAAAACACAATCTCCACATCCCTGACACCGCTCCGCCCATTCACCCTGACGTTCTGTAACCCCGAGAAAACCAGTATTAATACCGGGCAGCAGTGGTGTTACAGTGAATTTTTCGGCCAAAAACTGAATCCCGGCCCCACAGGCGATGGAGAGCACCGCCTGGTAATCCTCCACATAGGGACGCATCAGTTCAACATATTCCGGATCGCACTGCCTCTCAAGACTCACCTCTTTTATCTCAATCTTTCTGCCACTGGCCTCCCTGGCAAGCCTCAAAGTAGATGCCAGCACCTGCACCTCTTTTTCCCCACCGACACGACAAACAGTGACACATCCATGACAGCCCGCCACTATAATGTTGTCATATGGTTCAACCATTTCCAAGATTTCTTCAATGGGTTTTGGTGTTCCTGTAATCATGCCGCCTCCTCCTGTGATGTTGCCTGGG
>Ga0209633_10002524_pt1 | contig 17583 bp, 16 predicted proteins | sample Cruoilmetagenom1_FD_187290 | JGI IMG/M metagenome (GOLD analysis project Ga0209633, IMG submission 187290) | Oil polluted marine microbial communities from Coal Oil Point, Santa Barbara, California, USA - Sample 1 (SPAdes) (version 2) | ecosystem: Environmental > Aquatic > Marine > Oil seeps ... | reverse complement strand
CCCATAGCAATCCGGCGTGATAGCCGACACGATTGCGATAACTCGGTGTACTGACGGTGCCCATTAGTCTTCTCCCGCTTGTTGTACGCGGGCCAGTTTCTTTTCAGAGTATTGCAGGGTCTTGCCACCCCGATGATGGCCATAAATACGTGGGCGCACATAGTGATCGATCAAGGGTACAAGGGCATTCATCAGCATCACCGCAAAGGCCACCCCTTCTGGATAGCCGCCCCAGGTACGGATCACATACACCAGCAGGCCACAACCGGCACCGAAAATAAGTTGCCCTGTTTTGGTATTGGGTGATGTTACAAGGTCAGTAGCAATAAAAAAGGCACCCAGTATCAAACCACCGGACAGCACATGAAACATGGCGCCGGCATACTGTTGCGGATCCACGTTATGCATCATGGCGGCAAGCAGGGCGGTACTGGCCAGCATGGAAACCGGAATATGCCAGCTGATTATCTTTTTCCAGAGCAGGTATAGCCCGCCCAACAGTATCAACACGGCCGAGGTCTCACCCAAGCTGCCATTCACAAAACCCAGTGCCAGGGCTGTGTTGTCATAGGTTTGCGAGAGTGCAGCACTTAATGTTGCGCCATTGGAAATTTCGGTTTTGACATGGCCCATGACACTGGCGCCGCTATAGGCATCGATCTTAAAACCACTGAGTGTGATCATCAGGCTGTCGACAAAGCCGGGTGCCATGGCGCTGAACATGGGCAGTGGATTGACCCACAAGGTCATTTGCACCGGGAAGGAAATCAACAAAGCCACACGGGCCAGCATGGCCGGGTTAAAGATATTCTGTCCCACACCGCCGAACACTTGCTTGCCTAAAATGATGGCAATCCCGCCACCCAACACACCGATCCACCAAGGCGCCCAAGGCGGCAGGGTCATGGCCAGCAACCAGCCGGTGAGAATGGCTGAACCATCACCGATATAGCGCATGATCGGTTTACGTCCCAGCCAGAGTGAAAAAGCCTCAAAGACGACACAGGATAAAATGGTGATCAGCCACAGGAACAGGGCCGCCCAGCCAAACTGATAAATACCAAAAGCAGTGGCAGGTGTCAGCGCAAGCAACACCATTCGCATGATCTTTGCTGTGTCTTCCTTGCCATGGGTATGGGGACCGGAAAGGGGATTACTGACTTGCTGGTTCATGCGCTTGCGGCTTCCTGTAATTTCTTTTTCGCTTCACGTTCGGCCTTGCGACGTTCAGCGGCTTCTTGTTTGGCCCGTTCTTCCATTTCCAGCCGTTGCATACGTATCTCGGCCAGCTTGCGAGTCTCTTCGGCCTTTTGTTTGTGTCGACGGCGTGCCGCCAGCTCACCTTTGGCATAATTAAAATATTGCACCAGAGGAATATGTGAGGGACAGACATAGGAACAGGAGCCACAGGAAATGCAATCCATGAGTCCATATTCCACGGCCCCTTGCAGTTCACCTTTTTTTGCCCGGGCAGCCATTTCAAGTGGCAGTAGTCCACAGGGACAGGCGGTGATACAGCTGCCACAACGAATGCAGGGCTGGGTCTGATGAATGGCGACTTCCTTTTGGGTCAGGGCAATCACACCACTGCTGCCTTTGACAATGGGTACATTGGTGTGGGGCAGGAGTTGTCCCATCATGGGACCGCCCATGAGGATGCGGGCTGGTTCCTGATCAAAGCCGCCGCAGTAGTCAAACACCTCTGAGACGAGTGTGCCGAGTGGTACTTCAAGGTTGCGTGGTGATGAAATGGCGCCGCCACCCACGGTGACGATACGGGAGACCAATGGCCGACCTTGACGCAGGGCGGTGCGTACGGCAAAGGCCGTGCCGACGTTATGCACGATCACCCCCAGATCTGCACTGAGTTTCCCTGCCGGTATCTCCAGACCCGTCAGGGTCTGCACCATCTGTTTTTCCGAGCCCATGGGATAACGGCTGGGCACGACGACGACTTTGATATTGCTATACAGCTTGGCCGCCACCTTCATGACCTCGATGGCGTCGGGTTTATTGTCTTCAATGGCGATCAGGGCCTGCTTTGCCTTTAAGGCATGCAGCATAATGCGAATACCATCGATGATCTCATCAGACCGTTCCCGCATCAGGCGATCATCACAGCTCAGATAGGGCTCACACTCGCCACCATTGATGATCAGGGTTGAGATTGGATACTTTTTACCAAGATTGAGTTTGACCGCCGAGGGGAAGGTGGCGCCACCCAGGCCGACAATACCGGCGGCGCCGACACGGGCCGAAATTTCGTCGGTATCCAGTTCAAAGGGGTTAATAGTCTTTAAACCATCGGCCCAGCTATCATTGCCATCGGTTTCGATCACAATGGTGCGCACACCCAGACCGGAAGGATGAGGGGCCGTGTGTTCGGTTATATCGAGTATGGTGCCGGAACTGGGCGCATGGATGGGGGCCGAGATGGCCCCTTGGCTATGGGCCAGTAACCGGCCCTTTAAAACCTTGTCACCGATCTGTACCTCGGGTTCTGCCGGTGCACCGATGTGTTGTTGCACCGGCACATAGAGCCGAGCGGGTAAAGGCAAGACTTCAATAGCCTTATCGCCGGTTTCCTCTTTATGGGATTCCGGGTGTACCCCGCCACGAAAACGAAACAACTTCACATCAACTTCCTCTTCAGGCAGCCAGTGCCGGTTTTGGCCAGATCCAGGTCCCCAGGGTCACTTTAATCGGATGCATTTGCAGACATTCGGTCGGACAAACCTCGACACAGGCCTTGCAACCGGTACAGGCCTCTTTGAATACGGTATGAATTTGTTTCGGTGCACCCATGATGGCATCGGTCGGGCAGACCTTGAAACAGCGGGTACAACCGATGCAGGTGGATTCCAATACAGCGGCCAGAGAAGGTTCATCGTCAGTCATGCCGGAAAAGTCTGCCGTCACACCAAGCTTGGCGGCCAACTCTCCTGCCAGCAGTCGTCCACCGGGAGGACACAGGGTCACGGCGGCAGTCCCCGCCGCCAGGGCCTCGGCAGCCGGCGCACAACCGGGGAAACCACATTGGCCACATTGCGAGCCGGGCAGCATGGCCTCAATTTCGATGACAACCGGGTCCTGCTCTACCTTCAGGTAACGCCCGGCCAGACCCAGCATCACACCCAGTCCCAATCCCAACAATGAAAGACTCATGATGGCAATGATCATATGATTTCTCTCCTGTATTGAATGCGCGTCAACATTTTTATTTACAATCCTGCAAAACCCATAAAGGCTAGCGACAACAGTCCGGCTGCAATAAAGGCAATCGGTGTTCCAACAAATACGTCTGGCACTTCGGCAACGGCCATGCGTTCACGAATCCCGGCAAAAATCACCATCACTAAAGTAAAACCAAGTGCCGAACCAATGCCGTAGATAACACTTTGCATAAAACTGTTTTCTTCCTGCACGTTCAGCAGGGCAACACCCAGAACGGCGCAGTTGGTGGTAATTAAGGGTAAAAAAATGCCAAGCAACTGATACAAAAAGGGGCTGGTTTTACGAATGACCATTTCCGTTAACTGCACTACTGCGGCGATAACCAGGATAAAAGCAAGAATGCGTAAATAACCAATATCCAGCGGTTGCAATATATAGTGTTCGATCAACCAACTGGCGATAGCGGCAAGTGTCAAAACAAAGGTGGTGGCCATACCCATGCTCAGGGCCGTGTCGAGTTTATTGGAAACGCCCATGAACGGACACAGGCCAAGGAACTTGACCAATACAACGTTATTGACCAACGCCGTTCCAAGCAATAATAAAAAATACTCAGTCATTCTTCATGCCTTGTTTGTTTTCATAATGGCTTTTGCATCTTCTATGCCAGCCATTCAGGTGCAGCTAATAGGAGAAAAAAACAGGTTTGAATCAAGCAACTACGAAAGCGATGCACAACAACTGTGCATTTGTCTTGTGTTGTTTTGTTGATAAGTCCACGTATGGTGCATGGGAATTGTTACGAACACGACAAAATTCTTACAAAACAATCTGAAGCTTCTGTATTTACAGGGAATTTCAAGATAGGCACGCATTTTGTATAGGACTATCTAGCACCTGTGATGTGCCGAGGATTTTATGTCAGAACAACAAACTCAATTGATAAGCAGTACCGTTTCCAAAGCGCTTGAAGCTTTTATCGCTTCATCTCCCAAGGGTGTGTCAACCGAGGCATTGGGTGTGATGAGTGAGTTGGTGAAATCATACCAGAGTATGTTACCACCGAATCTGTTTTTTCAGGCAGTGGAACAATCACCGGTCGCGATTTCCATTACCGATCCGGCCGCTAATATTCTCTATGCCAACCGAAATTTTGAAAAAGTGACAGGTTATTCCTGTCAGGAAGTGATTGGAAAAAATGAATCTATACTCTCCAACAAGACAACACCACGAATTATCTACGAGACTATCTGGGGGCGTATAGAGCAAAAGAAACCCTGGTCTGGAACACTCGTTAATCGACGCAAGGACGGTACACGTTATCTTGCCGAGTTGACTATCTCGCCGGTATTAAACAACAAAGGGCAGACAACCCATTACCTGGGGATTCATCGTGATGTCACCGACGTCAACAGCCTGAGCAAACAGGTCAATTACCAAAAGAAACTCATCGAGTCGGTGGTGGATGCCTCACCGGTGGTCACGGCCTTGCTGGATGAAACCGGCAAGGTGATTCTGGACAACATGGAATATAAAAAACTCGCCGGAGATATGCGCGGTCATGAACCGGCCAGGGAATTTTTGCTATCGCTACAGGAAGTGCTCGGCAGTGATTTTGAAAACCTAAAATCAAAATGCATTGAATTTCATAATCGGGAAGTCAGTTTCGATCCCGGTGGCAGTGGGCAACCACGCTGTTTTACCTGTTCGGGTTCCTGGATCGAATCCATGGATGACAGTGCAGATAGTTTCTTTGAAATGAACAAAAGCCGATACCTGTTACTGGTTGCCAATGAAATAACGGCCATCAAACGCCAACAACAGGATATGCAGACCAATGCCATGCGGGCGCTGATGGCCGAAGAAGAACTGGTGCAGAGTATGCGTGAGGCTCTGAGTGGTGCGATCTATCAACTACAGGGGCCGGTAAATTTGATCACAGCGGCGACCAATATGCAGGAACGCCGTGCCGATATCGAGAACCCTGAAAACAAGGCCTTGTTATCCGCATTGCAAGAGGCCATGAAGGCGGGACAAAAGGCCTTAATGACCCTGCAAGCCTGTGTCCCGGAAAGTTCAAATGAAACACCTGAATTATTAAATATCAACCTGATTCTGCGTGAAGTCCTGTCCATGACCACCGGGCGCCTGCTTGAGCAGGGTATCGTGATTGACTGGCAACCTGCCATGACCTTGCCGTTGATGTCGGGTCGAGCCAAGCGTTTGCGCAGTATGTTCAAGCAATTAGTGGACAATGCCATTGATGCAATGACAAGCGGTAAAATTCAAGGAAAGTCATTGCTGATTAAAACGGCAGTTTTTGAAAATGAACTGGATATCATCGTGCAGGACTCCGGCCCGGGTATCGCAGAAGAGCTACGCAATAAAGTTTTCGAACCTTTTTTTACAAGCAAAGGTAGCGGTGGAAAACAGGCGGGTATGGGCCTGAGTATGGTGCAGGATGTGATTAATGAACATGCCGGATCGATTAATATTGATCCAGACTTTGACAACGGCTGTCGATTCGATATCCGTTTGCCACTTCACAAGTCCAGCCTTGTTCAAGATCGACAGGTTAATGAAATGCTATGACAACCATGGCCCGGACTAATTTGCTTGAGATCGAACTGGAAGCCCTGTTTCAGGTCAGTCATATTCTTAGTAAGTCGTTAAAACTGCGAAAGACCTTGTTAGGGGTGATCGATGCCCTGCATGAGACGGTTGGTATGCAGCGTGGCATGGTTACCTTGCTTGACGATCAAAGTGGTGAATTGCTTATTAGTGCCATGCATAACGAGGATAAACAACAAACCGAAACCATTCGTTATCGGCCCGGTGAAGGCATCGTCGGTGCGATTCTCAGTAGCGGTGAAAATATTGTCGTCCCCAGACTGATGGAAGATTCCCGTTTTCTTGATCGCCTCGGTATTTATAACTCAGACATGCCCTTTATTGGCGTGCCAATCCGTATTGGTTCGGATAATCGTATTGTTGGTGTATTGGCGGCACAGCCTGAGCAGGATGATGAAGACAACCTGGAAGAGCAGGCCCGCTTTATGGAAATGGTGGCGAACCTGATCGCACAGAGTGTGCGGCTCTCCTGGCAAGTGGAATCTGAACGTCGTGACCTGGCCGATGAACGGGATCGCCTGCGTCGCGCCGTCCGTGCCGATTATGGTTTTGATAACATAGTAGGCCATTCATCTAACATGCGTCGTATCTTTGAACAGATCCGACAGGTGGCTAAATGGAATACCACGGTGCTGATTCGTGGTGAATCGGGTACAGGTAAGGAACTGGTGGCCAATGCCATTCATTACAATTCATCCCGTGCCAATAACACCTTTGTCAAACTTAATTGTGCGGCCCTGCCCGATAACCTGTTGGAGTCGGAACTGTTTGGTCATGAGAAGGGTGCCTTTACCGGTGCCGTCTCACAACGCAAGGGTCGTTTCGAACAGGCCGATGGCGGGACCTTGTTCCTTGATGAAATCGGTGAGATATCAGCCGCCTTTCAGGCCAAGTTATTACGTGTCCTGCAGGAAGGTGAGTTTGAGCGTGTGGGTAGTAGTAAAACCTTTAAGGTGGATGTACGTATCATTGCAGCGACCAATCGTGACCTGGAGGCGGAAGTTGAAGCGGGTACCTTCCGCGAAGATCTCTATTATCGTCTGAATGTGATGCCGATATTTATTCCCGCCTTACGTGAACGGGCAGAAGATATACCTGATTTGTCACAGTTTCTGGTGGCTAAAATTTCCAAACAACAGGGTAGACACCTGAGCATTACCGAAAGTGCCGTGCGTATCCTGATGCGTCATAACTGGCTTGGTAATGTTCGTGAACTGGAAAACTGTCTCGAACGGGCCGCGATCATGTCTGAGAATGGAAATATAGATCGGGATGCGGTTGGTCTCACCGGGCTGGAAGAAAAGCTCAGTCATAACGGTAACGGTGGTAACGGCAGCGCTGCACCAGGCCTGCAGATAGAGTTCAGTGATCCCAACCTTGATGAGCGTGAAAAAGTCATTGCTGCACTGGAACAGGCCGGTTGGGTGCAGGCCAAGGCTGCACGCCTGTTAAACATGACTCCCCGTCAGATCGCCTATCGAATCCAGACCCTAAATATCAAGGTTCGGCAGATTTAGTTTAATTTAAAAAACAATTCACCACCAAGACGCCAAGGCACCAAGAAAATCTACTTTGTAGAGTGCAAAGAACCAGGTGAATTGCACAGTATGCATTCGAGTTAACAACAAATGACTTGAATTAAATACTTGGAGTCTTGGTGGTGAGATATTTATTTCAATACCTGTGCGAGTTACAAGGTTTATGTCACGTACTCAACAAGATGTCGCTTTTGTTGCAAATACAATTCACCCGATATGTACTTTAATACACGGTAACTGTTTGATAACTAAGTATGATTATCAAAAAAACCAATTCGGGCATAGCTCTTGCAAAATACCTAATTAACGAATTTCTCTATCGACCGTCACTAAACTGACAAGAACCGCAAGAGGGTCAATCATGGAATTAAAAGTACTGGGTCAAGATGAAACAACAACAGTGGAAAAAGGCTGTTCAGCAAGCTCATGTGGTAGTAACGACGATCAACTTTCACACCTGCCGGATGATATCCGGGAAAAGGTACATAACCACCCCTGTTACTCGGAAGATGCACATCACTATTTTGCCCGCATGCATGTGGCCGTGGCCCCGGCCTGTAATATCCAGTGCCATTACTGTAATCGAAAATATGATTGTTCGAATGAATCTCGCCCCGGTGTGGTCTCGGAACTGTTGACCCCGGAACAGGCGGTGAAAAAGGTCAAGGCCGTCGCTGCGAATATCCCTCAGATGACGGTATTGGGTATCGCCGGACCAGGCGATCCCCTGGCAAATCTGGATCGTACGTTTGATACGTTCCGTATGCTGTCAGAGCAGACACCGGATATTAAATTATGTGTCTCTACCAATGGCCTGGCTTTACCTGAAGCGGTAGAGGAATTGTCTAAACATAATATTGACCACGTTACTATAACTATTAACACGGTGGACCCGGAAATCGGTGCCAAGATCTATCCCTGGATTTTCTGGAACAACCGTCGTATCAAGGGTGTGAAGGGTGCGAAGATTTTGATCGAGCAGCAACAGAAGGGACTACAGATGCTGGTGGACAAGGGCATCCTGGTGAAGGTTAATTCTGTGATGATCCCAGGTGTAAACGAAGAACATCTGCAGGAAGTCAGCAAGGTCGTTAAACAAAAAGGCGCCTTCCTGCATAACGTCATGCCACTGATTGCCGAAGCCGAACACGGTACCTTCTACGGTGTCATGGGACAGCGCAGTCCCAATGCAAAAGAACTACAGGATCTACAGGACGCCTGTTCCGGTGACATGAACATGATGCGCCATTGTCGCCAGTGTCGTGCCGATGCGGTGGGGCTGCTGGGTGAAGATCGTGGAGATGAATTTACCATGGATAAAATCGAAGCCATGGACATCGACTATAACGCCGCTATGGTCAAGCGCGCCGCCATTCACGAAGGGATTAAACAGGAGCTTGATGCCAAACGTGCCGAAAGCTCAGAGAAAAATATTGTGCCACTGGAAAGCATTGCCGATGGCAAAGAATATCGGCCAGTCTTAATGGCAGTTGCGACCAGCGGCGGTGGTGTGATTAATCAACACTTCGGACATGCCAAGGAATTCCTGATTTATGAAGCATCAATGGAAGGCGTGCGTTTTATCAGTCATCGCAAGGCCGATCAATATTGTGAAGGCAATGTCAGTTGCGGTGATGGTGAAAGTATCCTGTCGCTGACCATTAAAACACTGGAAGGTTGTGAAGCCGTACTTTGTTCCAAGATCGGTTACGAACCATGGGACTTGCTGGAAGAGGCCGGCATTGTGCCCAACGGTGACCATGCCATGGAAGCGATTGAAGATGCCGTACTGGCGGTATATCAGGAAATGATTGCCAATGGAAAACTGGATGAGGAAGCGGCTGCTGTTGCAGAGGCCGGTGCCTAAACACCGGCTCAGCCTCTTATCGCCTTATAGATGAATTTGATACGGAGAAAAGGGTATGTCATTAGAAATTATTGAAAGTTGTGTAAATTGCTGGGCCTGTGAACCACTGTGCCCAAACGATGCAATCTATGAGGCATCTCCAACCTTAATGATTGATCCTGTTAAGTGTACAGAATGTGAAGGTGATTTTTCCGACCCACAGTGTGCCACCATTTGTCCGATCGAAGGCGCGATACTCGATGGCTTTGGTGAAGAGATCAATCCGCCTGGCTCACTGACGGGTATACCACCTGAAAAGATGACCGAAGTTATGGCTGAGATTCAAGCCAGATAACAGGAGTACTTATTATGCGCAGTATCAATACACTCGAATGGCATGCCGGACACGCAGGTACGATATCCCTGAATAAAATCCTGTTGGTCAAAGTATCAAAACTCACCTTAAAGGTGCTGTTATATGTACCCTATCAATTTAACAGATTACTTAACAGTCTTGATAATGCACAAAATCCATACCGAAAAAAAATACATGACGCTCACACCACAAAACAGGATGTCAGACACCAGCATATTCCCTCGCGAGTCTGGCAACGTCGTAGTGCCCTGATTACTTTGCTGGAAGAACAGCAGGAAACTACTCGGCTTGTCGATGAAAAAAATGTTGTACCCGTTAGTCATGTTAAACCGGAATCAACACAATTCAGTAGTTTTAGCAGCAGTTTCAATGTGCTACAGGTACGTTGTTTGCCCGTATGGGCAAGCAACTTCTCCGATATGGGGGTGATTGAGCAAGAGCTGGATTTCTATACAAAACCGGAATTATTAAACGAAACTGTTTGATGGTTGTAGCATATGGCAACGGTACTGTTTTATGAAAAACCGGGTTGTATCAACAATACCAAACAGAAAGGTCTGTTAAGGCGGGCCGGACATTGTGTTATCGAAAAGGATTTGCTGAATACAACCTGGCGTAAGGATGAGCTGATGGAATTTTTCTCGGCCATGCCTGTGACTGAATGGTTTAATAGCAGCGCGCCATCGGTCAAATCAGGTGATGTAAAACCGGACCAATGCACGGTTGATGCGGCAATAGCATTAATGATTAATGAACCCCTGCTAATTCGCCGTCCGTTAATGAAAGTCGGAAACAATGTCATGGTGGGTTTTGACCAAGATGCCGTTGATCAATGGATAGGCCTGGAATAAAAATCTGCTGACGATGTGGAAAATTGTCCATGTGAGCATGAAGCACAAAGCAAGCTTACCCGCCTGAGGGAAGAATCTTGATGAATGCTGTCGTTGAAACTGCAAATTTTGATAGCCTGGATAAACAGGCTATCTATGACCGCCTGATTAAAGCGAGCACCGGCTTTAAGAATAACCATATCCTGGCGACCATGCTAGCGTCCCGTTGCGTGGGTGAGGGGGATATGCCAGCTCGCTTAGGTTTAAGCGCTAAGGAATATGAAACCCTGATGGCAGTTCACTTCCCAATGGTGAGCTTGCCTTTGTCGTTCATGGCAGAACAAACTGATCTGGCTGAGCGGCAGGATGAAGCTGAAGAATTATCAGTCTTATTGTCTACGCATGCGCTGGACGATACAGAAGAGACTCACTGGATGGTGAATATTCTGGTTGCCGGTTGCATGGGGGGCAGTCATCTCTGGGAGGATATGGGTTTCTGGTCGAGGAAAAATCTGTCAAAAATGATCCAGGATAATTTCCCTGCGCTGGTTACAAAAAACGACAAGGATATGAAATGGAAAAAATTCTTTTACAAGCAACTGTGTATTGCTGAAGGTATCTATGTCTGTCGTTCCCCCTCCTGTGAAGTCTGTCCCGATTATAGCGACTGTTTTTCACCAGAAGAATAAGATGGGTCTACGTCATCAATTATGAGACTTTCACCTGATTATGATTTTCTACTTCAATCACGTGCTCATGGCGCTTATCTAGGGCTGGCTGTGGGGGATGCCCTGGGTGCCACCGTCGAGTTTATGACCGCACGAGAGATCGCGATTGAGCTGGGTACCCACAAGGAAATCACCGGTGGTGGCTGGTTACGGCTTAAGGCGGGTAATGTGACAGATGACACCACCATGAGTCATGCCCTTGGACATGCGATTATCGAGCAGGGCAAGGTAGAAGCCGAGGCAGTAGCCGATGCCTTTAACTGCTGGCTCAGAGGAAAGCCCATTGATGTCGGTAATACGGTGCGTAAAGGTATCGTTAATTATCGCCTGACCGGTGAAACCAAGGCCCCGGAAAATTATTACGATGCCGGTAATGGCGCCTGTATGCGCAGCCTGCCTGTTGCATTGGCAACCTATGGCCAGGATGATGAAAGTGTCAGACAGGCATCCCGCCTGCAGGCCCATGTGACCCATAATAATGAAATATCGGATGCGGGGTGTGAATGTGTTATTTCCCTGGTTCACTCAGCCCTGGATAATCAGAGTAAGTCAGAAATGATCATGAGCCCTATACAAAAGCTCATTGCCAAATATCCAGAATACGCATTTCGTGGGCGACACCGTGATAACCCAACAGCCTATATTGTCGAAACACTACAAGCAGTATTTCAGGCGATTTTTGATTCCAGCAGTTTTGAAGACTGCCTGATCAATATTGTTAACCGCGGCGGGGATGCTGATACCACCGGTGCCATAGCCGGTATGATTGCCGGGAGTTTATATGGTGTTGAGTGCATCCCAGAGCGTTGGTTAAAGGTGTTAAACAAAGATATCAAACAGACTTGCGTGCATCAGGCCGATGCATTAATGAATCTTGCTTTATCCCGAAACCAAAAATCAAATGTAGGTCGGGTTAGCAAAGCGTACCAAAAATAAATGTAGGTTGGGTTAGCCACGCGTAACCCAACAGCATGACGATGAGTCATCGTCATTCAAAACAAAGGAGCTCCTAACCATGAAAGTCGGTGTACCAAAATAAATGTAGGGTGGGTTAGCAAAGCGTAACCCACCAGGCGTGGTGATGAATTATCACCACTCAACTTACATCAAGGAGTCTTACCAAATGAAAATCGGCATACCCAAAGAAATCAAAGACCAGGAATACCGTGTCGGCCTGACACCCGCCGGCGTACAGGCGCTCACCACCGCCGGTCACGAAGTGCTAATCGAACACAATGCCGGTGCACGCATCGGTTTCAGTAATGAAGACTATTCCGCTGTCGGTGCCTCCATAGGTGAAACCGCCGAAGCTATCTATGCCAGCCCCATGGTGGTAAAGGTCAAAGAGCCACATGCTGTCGAATGTGAGATGTTACATGCCGAACAATGCCTGTTCACCTATCTACACCTCGCACCAGAGCCACAGTTAACAAAGTCACTGTTGGACAAACAAGTTGTCGGCATCGCCTATGAAACCGTCACCGATGACAAAGGTCGCTTGCCATTATTAATTCCCATGAGTGAAGTGGCGGGGCGATTATCCATCCAGGCCGGTGCCACCGCATTACAAATGATCAACGGCGGTAACGGCACCTTGTTGGGTGGCGTACCCGGTGTCGCACCGGCAAAGGTCGTGATCATCGGTGGAGGTGTCGTCGGCACCCAGGCGGCCCGCATGGCCATGGGACTCGGCGCCGATGTCACCATCCTCGATAACAATCTCGACAGACTGCGCTATCTCGATGAGGTGTTTGGCCCGATCCTGCATACCCGTTTTGCCGACGGCCATGCGCTTGCAGAATTAACACAAAGTGCCGACCTGGTGATTGGCGCCGTACTCATCCCCGGCAGACAGGCCTCGAAACTAGTGACGACAGACATGATCAAACAAATGAAAACCGGCGCCGTAGTCGTCGACGTAGCCATCGATCAGGGCGGTTGCGTCGAAACCTCCCGACCCACCACCCATACCACACCTATATATATAGAACACGACGTCGTGCACTACTGCGTCGCCAACATGCCCGGCGCCACCGCCCGCACCTCGACCCTGGCCCTGACCAATGCCACCTTGCCCTATGTGCTGGAACTGGCCAACAAAGGTTACCAACAGGCCATGCAGGAAAATCCCGGCCTGGCCAATGGCCTGAATGTCTATAAAGGCCAGGTCACCTACCAGGCCGTTGCCGAAGATCTGGGATACAGCTGGATACCAACAGCATCGGTCCTGGAAGGACTGGGATTTGAAAACCTGGCAAGTACAACGGGAACGTAGTGCGGAGAAAGTCTAACTGCCATTCAGTAAAAAAGATGAACGCTGATGAACACTAAAGATTGAAGGGATTGATCTGTTTGAATCTATTACCACTCTCGCCAAACATATTGAGATTATTGTCTGTTGCCAGTTTCAGCCACTCTGACTCAAACTGACTCCATAATGACTCTTCCCTGGCTTCACTGTGACTGACCGGAAATTCTCTGATCTCCAGAGGGCAACGCAGGTGATTGCTGATGGCATAGACGGTAGCTGCGGGAACAATGTCATCGCTTTGGCCGACACCAAGCAGGGTAGGACACTGTACCCGATCGGCAAAATTCATGGTGTCAAAATAGGACAATACTTGCATTAAGCCAGCCCTGTTATTTGAATTGGTTTCAAGATAGTGATTTATCTCTTGTCCTGAGCCTCGCTTCACCAAGTGTAAACGCCCTTCTGCCCAACCCAGTGTGGGCACACCGCTAATCAGCAGGTCGGGTGTATGAGTGAGGGCGGCAGCCATGAGGGATATTGCGCCACCAAAACTGTGACCATGAAAGATGGTGCGACTGATATTAACCGATAAAATATGCCGGGCAATTTCACTGGCACGGATGAAATCACAAACGGCACCACGCAAGATGCTTTGTTGTGGTGATTCGATTCCGGTCAGGATATAGCCCATGGGAGAAAGATCGGCTAAGGATGCTTTACTCCTCCCCATTCCACGCAGATCAACACCGATGATATTTATCCCGTGTCGGGCCGAGTTAGTCATGACTTCGCATTGGCCTTCATAGCCATGAGTATAGACAAGCAGTGGTCTGGGCCTGTTATCATTCCAGAACAGTGTGTAGGCCGTTACAGCTATGTTTTGCAGTGAGTCGAATTCAATCCACTGCTCAGTCAGGTCATCAGTCAAGTTTCTCGTTTGTTTGATACGATGGCTTATCGCCACGTTATCGAGCTCTTTACGCGTCTCATCCCAGAAACTGAAAAAATCATCGGCTCGTGTCAGTTCCGGGCAGGTTGATCGATAAGCGGCGTTTTCGATTGACACTTCTATTCATGCTCCATTGTAGTGCGGATTAAACTGCGCCAGCCTGTGAAGGCATCATTCTATAGCGTAATCAGGTTTGTATATGGCCTGAATATCCCAAACTGGGGAACTGGCCAATATCTTGCAAGTTTCCTTCCATGAAGGGAGGAAAAGGCAATGAATGAGGTTCATACCTATTCGGGTTTATATGATGAGACTTTATCTGCAGACCTGCTGTCTTTGGCGGATGAGATTACTATGCCCAATGATACGTACTTAACTCAACAGTATCATCCTGTCGATTATCTTTATTATCAATTATCAGGTCGCGTTGAATTTTTTATCCAGCTAGGCGTAAACGGAGAAAAACTTTCGGTTGCTGTTAGTGAGAGAAATGGCGCGATTATTGGCTGGTCTGGCCTGCGCAGTCCAAATCGTTATGCGACCACTGTTCAGACCAAAACGGAGTGCAAACTACTGCGCTGGAAGCAAACGGAGTTAATAGCCTATTTTCAGCAACAACCAGAGACAGCGATTAACTTTCTTGAAGACGTGCTTGAGACCGGCTTCGATCTTTTGCAACAGACCCGCATATTACTCAGAAAAAGCCTTAAGCAACCGATCACAAAACTCAATTATACAAGGCCTCATTTTAAAACTCGCTTCCAGCTGGACAGGGACACAATTATGTCCTGGTTACAGTCATCCGGGTTTTTTGAACAATTCAGTGAAGCATCACAGGAAATATTGCTTGATAAAGTATTCCTGCAGCGTTGTTATGGGGGTGAGAGACTGTTTTCGGCCACCGATCCAGGAGATACCTTGTATGTACTGGTGAACGGTTCAGTCAATCTTTACTATGAGTCCCTTAATGACAGCGATGGTGGTGGGGCGATATTCCTGCGCTCCCTGTCAAGTCAGGGGCAAGTGCTGAGTGCCTTGTCTGTTCGACATAACTATCAACAGGGATTAACGGCGATTGTTAATCAGGACAGTTTGTTCTGTTGTCTGTCCATCAAGGACCTGAAGGAATGCGCCTTAAAACAACCTCAACTTGGACTGGAGTTACAGCATAGTCTGTTGACGCTATTAGGTAATCATTTACGTTCCAGCCGGGCACAACTCATTAATCAGATATATGATAACGAGGTATTTAACATTATGGGGATACTGGAGCAGGCTGCACCACAACTAGCGGTGACATCGGCACTGCACAAGGTTCCCCATTTACTGGAAAATCGGCTGACCCAGGGGGATGCCTTTCGATGCCTGCAACAGGCCCAATCCAGGGGAACGCCCCTGGAAAAAAATCTCGCAGGCCTGTGTCTGGATATACTGCAGGAGACGAGATCAGAATTTAAATTCTATCAGGAGATACAACAGGTATATCAGTCAATTGTTGAGCTTCCACCGGAGACGGATGCCAAACAAAGTCGCAGGGACAGCGCCGCATTGTTCAGATATGCGTTTAAGCATGTGCGCTATTGCGTGAGCGGTGAAGAAAATTTACCTGACAGCCCGGGGCATATCTTTATTCTGAATCATCTGATCAGTCATCCCTATCATGTCTTTCCCAACCACTTTGAATTATCGCTGGATACCAATTTTGTCTCGGCCATCATTCTGGATAATAAATACGGTGACAGTGGTATACGCGTGGTGAGAAAGGGCAGAGAGGATGAGTATGCGCATTATAATTATTATTCACGAATGGATTATATTAATGTGGTGACTGATGAGTCTTCACAGACAGGGGATGAGCAGACAGGCAAACAACAATTCACTCGCTTTCTATCGGAAGCAACAAACCACCTGCAACAAGGCCAGAACATTGTTATCTGCCCGGAAGGCAGGAGCCTGTGGTCGGCTGAATCACCGGGTCTGTTTAAACCCGGTGCTTTTATACTGGCCGCAAGCATTAAACCTGAACCGTATATCGTACCATTGGCACTGGCGAATTTTGACAAACGCCTGCGCAACACATGCCTTGCAGCGGTGATCAAACCACCTTTTCGAATATCTGAGCAGGTTGATGTAACAGATAAAACCGCGCTCAACACATTTCTTGAAGAATACCAGTCTGTCTATCGCGGCTATGTTAAAGAGGCACAACAATTGGCCACGGCATATTGAAGGTATATAGTTGAGCGGATTATCTGTAGTGTAAGACGTCGCTATATTAGAAGAATCTGGTATCTGCCCAGGTTTCCGTTCTGACTTTCTATTTTAATTTTTCACGCCAGGGTATATAAATGTTTTTATTTTAAGGGTAAATAGGCGCATTTTAGCTCTATTGAGGTCGGAAATAGGCCGATTCCGCCTAATACCGAAAAATACGGAATCCATCAAATACAGTGTTAGCTGTACAAAATATTGGAGAATAAGTAGCGCGTAGGTTGATGTAATGGTCTCCTCCCCCTTTTAAATCGGCGTCACAATGCGCCATGATGGAATAGAGACAATCCATCAAACAAAAGAAGAGGAGACCATTACATCAACCTACATTTAATGTCTGCTTTTAACCGTTTTGGGCCTACATTGAGCGAATCATAAGGCCGGTCAGGTAAACGTCACGCCATCTGCTTTTCCTTAACCTGATTCATCAACTCAACCGTAATCGTTTCAACACCCATTTCGACAGCCGCCTTTTCAATCTTTTTCCTGGCCATGGGCCGGACAAAGGCGGGTACCTTTTTTAACAAGGTCTGTGCTTCTTCATCCCATTGCAGTGTGGTTTGTGTCATGTCTGCTTTCCTTGTATATCATCGTGTAATTTATGATTTGAATGAAAATGTTTGTTTTTCTTCGTGTCTTGGTGGCTTCGTGGTGAGATCTATTTTTTAATCTTCTTCATCACCTTACGCTGCAAATATCCCAGAAACTCATCCGGATTATCGTATTGCATGTCTTTTAAAAACACGGCTACATCGGTCGTTACCTGTCGCGCGCGATTGATCTCCTCATGAGTCCGGCCACAGCTTCGGCAATGGGTGCCATCTTCGGAGCAGGCGGTGCGGTTCACACAGGGCTTAAAATGATTCACGGAAATCTTATGCCACTTCTAGCTGTTTCAGGTGGGCGGCCAGGGCACTGTCCATGGTGGCGACGTGTAGCTTAAACCATTCCGGTATGTATTCTTTGACATAGGCCCGTGCAAAGGAGAT
>Ga0209633_10002523_pt1 | contig 17590 bp, 16 predicted proteins | sample Cruoilmetagenom1_FD_187290 | JGI IMG/M metagenome (GOLD analysis project Ga0209633, IMG submission 187290) | Oil polluted marine microbial communities from Coal Oil Point, Santa Barbara, California, USA - Sample 1 (SPAdes) (version 2) | ecosystem: Environmental > Aquatic > Marine > Oil seeps ... | reverse complement strand
ACTTCGCACCAACCCGGTTAGCCGGAATATCTAATACCTCTAATTCAAAATTTATCTGATTTTTTCGTACAACTATTTTATCACCAATAAAAATTTCTTTTGAAGGTTTTATGTTTGAAGTATTAATTTTTACCTGACCTTTTTTGCAAGCTTCAGAAGCTTGATTTCGTGTTTTAAAATAACGAATGGTCCATAGATATTTATCTATTCTCATTTAAACTTAAATGGTATATGTTACAAATATATTAAAATAAAAAAGCCTGTACTATTTACAGGCTATTTGACATTATAATTAAACTAGATATTTATATTTTCTAAAAATTACTAATTATTAAAAAAATCATGATCAATATACATTTCTTTTTCAAACTTATGTTCAAATTGAGATACATCCAATATTTTCATATTATCATATATTGAAGAGCTAATACTTTTTGTGGCAATACCTCGAATATCATCGAGTGCTCCCTTTAAAATAACTTCATTTTCATCGCCAAATGGTAAAATATTATTCCAAAAATTCCATTCTTTAATTTCAATATCGGGACTAAATCCTTGAGTGTAATCACTTTGTCCTAGTTTATTAAAAATTTGAAAAACAATAGGTTGCATTGCGTTTTTATGAGTAGAGTTGGCAGATGCCACGTTTGTATAATCAGATGAAGAAGAATCATATAAAGTAATAGACCCTACATTTTTTCCATAAGTTGTAGTCCCAATTACTTTAACAGGAATAAAAGCTTTTAATCCATTTATGATCATTTCGCTTGCCGAAGCCGTGCTTGAGGAAGTTAAAACATACAGTTGAGAAATTTTAGTTAATCTATTAATTCCTTCTTCACTAGTATTAATTCCATTAACATCATATACATTAAGAGTATTTTCAAAATCATAAGCTCCATTTTGATTCGTATGCTTTGAATTAAATTTTAAATCAGCGAATTTATCAGTTCCTGCATTCGCATAGATCATACTTGCCAAATAAGCTGATGTTAGTACAGAACCACCTCCATTCAATCTTAAATCTAATACTAATTCATCAATATTTTCACCTTTTAAAAAAGCAAAAGCATCATTTAATTCGTCATTATAAGAAGATCTGAATGCGTTATATACTAAATAACCAACTTTTTTACCATTAATATTATTAAATACTTTTTTGAAATGAACCGGATTTTCTGCCAATTCAATAGCTGTTATTGTTTTATCTTGTATAAATGTTAATTTCCTACCACTTTCAGAAACAAAAGACAATGTTACTGAATCATTAGATAATTTACTCGCTAGAGCATCATAATTACTTTCATTCAATACAATACCATCAATAGCATTAAATATATCTCCTCTTTTAATACCTGCGTTACTCGCTGGTGAATTGGGGGCTACATATCGAACATAAAAAATAATATCGTTATTAGTATTTATTAATACTGCTTGTAATCGAAACCCAAATGATTTAGAAATACCTTGAAATTGTTGACTTTGCACAACATAGTCATCAATAAACCAAGAAAATCGATCAGTATTTCCTGCTTCATACAATAAACTACCAAATAAACTCTCTGGATCAGAAAAACCATTCAAAAAAGTAATGTACTCTTCTAAGTTATCGTCTTTAGTATCTGCTAAATTTGGAACATTTGATTGCCAATTATACCAAGAATTCAAGCCTTTCCATACAAAATCATTAACTTCATCATCTAAAGTAACTGATGGTTCCGGTTGAACAACTGGATCTATATTATTACAGCCAATAATCAATAAGGTAAGGAAAGTTATAACTGATAGGACAAAAATTTTTCTCATTTTCTTCATTTTTTAATAATTATTGAGCCGCAAATTAATAAAAAAAATTACTGCTCTAAGTTGTAAATGTAACAATTTCATAACTTGTTCGTCGTAATGTTGTATTCAGATATAGCAAAAGCATCAAGAATCAAACCAAATGAAGCAAACTGATTTTTTAAATACAGTTTTACCTTTTAAAGATAAAGTCTTTAGATTGGCTAAAAGATTATTAGTCTCAACCGATGAGGCTGAAGATGCGACCCAGGAATTGTATTTAAAATTGTGGAAAAATAAAAATAAATTAGAAAATTATAATAATGTAGAGGCTTTTGCAATGACCATGACAAAAAATTACTGTCTGGATCAATTAAAAGCAAAACGTTCAAATAATCTAACGCTGGTACACAGTAATTATAAAGACAATAATATATCATTACAGCGTGATATTGAATTAAAGGATAGTGTGAATAGAGTTCATGAGCTTATTGAATCATTACCTGAAAAGCAAAAATTAATAATACAGTTGAGAGATGTTGAGAATTATGAATTTGAAGAAATTGGCAAGATTCTTGACTTACAACCAACAGCAGTGCGAGTAGCATTGTCTAGAGCAAGAAAAACGATAAGAGAACAATTAATTAAACAACACAACTATGGAATTAGCTAACATAGAAAAACTCATTGAAAAATATGAAAATGTCGAGACTTCTTTGCAAGAAGAACAAGTATTGAAAGATTACTTTTTAAAAAGTGATGTGCCAGTTCATTTGCAGGAGTATAAAGTATATTTCAATTATTTTAGTGAAAGCAGTACAGAGCAATTTACGAAAACTATTCCTTTAAACTCTAAAAAAACGAATTGGAAATGGTTATCAATTGCAGCTTCAATTGCTTTATTAGTTAGTGTATATTTCATTAATGATTTCGGAAGTATAAGCGATAAAGAGCGTTTAGAAGCCGAAAAAGCGTATAAAGAAACTCAGATGGCGTTCCTACTCATATCTCAAAATCTAAATAAAGGGAATAATGTTGCAATAGCCGGTTTACAAGAGTTTACCAAAGCGCAAAACAAAGTTTTTAAAACAACAAAAAAATAGAAATTATGAATATTATAAATAAAAATAGAAAAATGAACACTAGAAAATTAGTCATTGTTATGGCTTTGGCAGTATTGCCATTATTCACTTTTGCACAATCAATATTTGATAAATTTGAAGATATGGATGATGTTTCTACCGTGGTAGTTACAAAAAAAGCTTTTGACCTAATGGTTAAAATGGGTGGTGATAGTGAGGAAGCAAAGGAGTATGTTAATATGATTGCAAATTTGAATAATTTGAGAGTTTTAGCTACCGAAAATGCAACAATCGCTGCAGATATGAAGGCTAAAGTGAATACATATTTAAAATCTTCAAAATTATCTGAGTTAATGCGTGTAAAAGATAAGGAAGGAAATGTAAAAATTTACATTAAAGAAGGTAAGGATGCAGATCATGTAAGTGAATTATTTATGTTTGTTGAAGGTATTAGTAAGCATATGGGAGGTGAAGAGCGCAAGCCTGAAGCCGTAATTGTTTCTATAACCGGTGATATTGATTTGAACAAAATCTCAAAGCTAACAAGTAAAATGAATATTCAAGGTGGTGAACATCTTGAAAAAGCAGGAAAAAAACAATAATTTTTAAGACCTTATAAAATGAAAATCATAACTAAGATTGTTACATTTGTTAGTATTGCTGCACTATTTGTTTCTTGTGCCAGTGGACCCTCATTGCAAAAATATTATATAGACAGTCAAGAGAATAAAAATTTTATATCGTTAGACGTGCCTGCGAGTGTATTAAAGCTTAAAGAAAATGTAACGGCAGAAGAAAAGGAAGCCTTAAATTCTCTTAAAAAATTCAATATACTGGCATTTAAAAAAGATGGTAGCAATGATGCTGAATTTGTAGCTGAAAAACAAAAGGTGAAAACTATTTTAAAGAATCCTAAATTTAAAGAGTTGATGCGTATTAAAGATAAAGAAATAAATTTTGTCTTAAAATACGAAGGAGAAGATGATAGTATAGACGAAGTAATTGTCTATGCATCAAACAAAGAGCAAGGATTTGCCTTAGTAAGGGTTTTAGGTGAAAATATGAATCCTGCTAATATCATGAAGCTTGCTAATAATATTAGCTCTGTAGATTCAGAAGGATTTAAACAATTAGAAGGTTTATTTAAAAAAGGAAACTAAAACTTACTTTTTTATAAAAATCCTGAATAAATAGTATTCAGGATTTTTTATTTAGTTCAGGTGAGTACTGATTAAAAGTACCATTTTTATAGAATATGATGATACGGTCAATTTCATTTGAAATCTTAGCACCTGATAAAATCTCAGGTGGAGCATTATCAGAGACTATACCAATGGACGTTTCTTCTTTGACCTTAGGAAAAGTTCCTTTACCATTTAACAGCCAGTACAATTCAATAGTAGGAAACTCATCTAACACTTTAAGGACAAAATCTAAACTCGGTTTATTTCTGCCAGAGAGTAGGTGAGAGATACTAGAGCGTTGCACTTGAATTCTATCAGCAAATGAAGCAGAAGATAACTGATAATAATCCATTACTTTTTTTAATCTTTCAGCAAATTCTAAATTGTTGATCATGATTGTAAATATTAGTTACAAATGTAACTAATAAATTAATATGTAAATGTAATTCAATCCAATAATTAAATATATTTTAAATGTTTAGCTTTAATTATACATCTATACTTATCTGATTATTAATTATATAATTAATTAATATTCAGTTGTAGTTACATTTGTAATTAAACTAGCAAATCCTAGGTAAAATTAAATCAGTTTTAATTTACATATGTAATTTTATAGCATGTTTAGAACAAATTTAATTTTCAAATATTGTACAATGTAACTCAAGGTTTCTTGGCTTTTAGTACCTTTGTAATATGGATCAACCGGACATTTCTGATATTCTCAATTGGCATTCAAAATATAAAGAATCTACATTAGTTGGCAGGCGAATTATATTTGACATGATAGCACCTATTTTAAAAAATTTATCTAATTCATTTCATATTGATCAAATTGGAGAATCATTTCATAAAATACCTATTTTTAAAGTGAGTATAGGTGTGGGCAAAACTAAAGTGTTACTATGGTCGCAAATGCATGGCAATGAAAGTACCGGCACAAAAGCCATGTTTGATCTGTTTCAATTTTTTGCAAATACTTACAAAAGTTCAGATATAGCTAATACTATATTAAAAAAATGTACACTTGTATTTATTCCGATGTTAAACCCTGACGGCGCTATGTTTTACACAAGAAAAAATGGACAAGATATAGACCTTAATAGAGACGCTGTTGATTTAAAAGCTCCTGAAAGTATCATCCTAAATAAGGTATTAAAAGAATTCAATCCTCAATTTTGTTTTAATTTACATGATCAACGTACTATTTTTAGTGTAGGGGTAGACAATAATCCTGCTACAATTTCTTTTTTAGCACCATCTGAAGACGAAGCACGTACAGTTACAGATGGAAGAAAAATAACAATGTCTGTTATTACTGCTATGCAATCTGAGTTGCAAAAGTTAATTCCGAATCAAATAGGAAGGTATACCGATGAATTTTATGCTACCGCAACAGGAGATAATTTTCAAAAGGCTGGTCATCATACTATTCTGATAGAGGCTGGTCATTTTAAAAACGACTATGATAGAGAAGATGTGCGAAAATTTAATTTTATTGCTATACTCGCAGGATTACAGCATATTTCTTTGGGAAATTTTAAAAAATATAAGCCTTATTTTTCAATTCCTAATAACGAAAAACAATATTTAGACCTTATTTATAAAAATGTGTTCTTGTCAGATATTAATCAAAATGTTGATGTCGGAATTATTTATAAGGAGATACTTGTTGATAATAAAGTTGTATTAAAACCAAGCATTGAGCATGTTAAAGATCTATCAAATTATAATGCAAATAGCTACATAGATATAATGGGTGAAACGTTCAAAAATAAAGAAGCGTTGCTTAATATGATTGAGAATTAATATTAATTTGTTAAATTTGTTGCATAAAAATTAGCATTTCTAACTTTATAGTAAAAATAATATAATTATGTCAAAATTTAAATTAGACGAAATCGACCACCAAATCCTGGATATGCTCATTGAAAATGCGAGAACCCCGTTTACGGATATTGCAAAAAAATTATTAGTGTCAGCAGGTACCATTCACGTAAGAGTTAAAAAAATGGAAGAAGAAGGGGTTATTAAGGGTTCTACCTTAACCGTTGACTATGATAAGATGAATTATTCATTTATTGCTTATATAGGATTATTCATAGAAAAATCTTCATTTACTAATAGTATTATTAAAGAATTGTATAATATTCCTGAAGTGACCGTTGCCCACCTTACTACCGGTAAATTTGCTGTGTTTTGTAAAATACGAGCACAAAATACGAAGCATGCTAAAAATGTAATTTTTGAAATTGACAATATTGATGGTGTATTACGTACAGAAACTTCTATCTCATTAGAAGAGGTTATTAATGATAAAAAACGATTAATGCATGCCATTTTTGATGAATATAAAATTTAAGTCATCAAATAAATTATAAATATTATTATTAATTAAATCTCTTTCAATACTTTTGAAAGGGATTTTTTTATGCTCGAAAATTTACTTTAGAAGATAGATAAATTAAATGATTTTTATAAAGAAACAACTTTCCAATAAAAAACTAATAGCGCTTTACAAAGCAATGCTCAAACCTCGAATGATAGAGGAGAAGATGCTCATATTATTGCGTCAAGGAAAAATATCAAAATGGTTTAGCGGTATAGGGCAAGAAGCCATTTCAGTTGGGGTTACCGCTTCATTACTTGAAAATGAATATATCTTACCAATGCATCGCAATTTAGGCGTTTTCACAACACGTAATATACCTTTATATAGGTTATTTGCGCAGTGGCAAGGAAAAGCTAGTGGTTTTACAAAAGGCAGAGAACGAAGTTTTCATTTTGGTACACATCAGTATAATATAATTGGAATGATCTCTCATTTAGGCCCTCAATTGGGTGTTGCTGACGGTATCGCTTTGGCCAACATACTACAAAAAAATAATAAAATTTGTGCTGTTTTCACAGGTGATGGTGGTACTAGTGAAGGAGATTTCCATGAAGCCCTTAATGTAGCTTCTGTATGGAGTTTACCCGTAATGTTCTGTGTTGAAAACAACGGATATGGTCTTTCAACACCAACTTCTGAACAATATAATTGTAAAAATCTAGCTGATAGAGGTATTGGTTATGGTATGGAAACCCATATTATTGATGGTAATAATATTTTAAAACTATATCATAAAGTTTCATCTCTCGCAAAGAGTATGCGTAAAGATCCACGTCCAGTATTGATAGAGTTTAAAACATTTCGAATTCGAGGCCATGAAGAAGCAAGTGGAACAAAATACGTACCGAATGAACTGATAGAAGAATGGGAGAAAAAAGATCCGGTAAAGAATTATCAAAAATTTCTAATAGATGAAAAACTTCTGACATTAGACGAAATTTTAGAAATTCAACAAGATTTAAGTAACGAAATAGATGAAAACTGGAAAGTAGCAAATGATGAAGAAGCTATTGAACCCAATAAAACTAATGAATTAAATGATGTTTATAAATCATTTAAGTATCAAATGGTTAAAAGTGAATCAACAATTGAGAAAATTCGATTTATAGATGCTGTTTCGCAAGGTTTAAAACAGGCGATGCAACGCCATGACGATTTGGTAATTATGGGACAAGACATTGCGGGGTATGGTGGTGTTTTTAAAATTACAGAGGGTTTTGTTGAATTATTTGGAGAAGAACGTATTAGAAATACGCCTATTTGTGAATCGGCCATTGTTTCAGCAGCCTATGGCTTATCAATTTCAGGTATAAAAAGTGTAGTAGAAATGCAATTTGCTGATTTTGTAAGTACAGGATTTAATCCGATAGTAAATCTTTTGGCAAAATCTCATTACAGGTGGGAACAGCAAGCCGATGTTGTTATTAGAATGCCTTGTGGAGCCAGTGCTGGAGCAGGACCTTTTCACAGTCAAACCAATGAAGCTTGGTTTACAAAAACTCCTGGCTTAAAAGTTGTATATCCTGCGTTTCCTTATGATGCCAAAGGTTTATTGGCTACGGCAATTGAAGACCCCAATCCGGTTTTATTCTTTGAACATAAAGGATTGTATAGAACCATACGTCAAGATGTTCCAACTGATTATTATACATTACCCTTCGGTAAAGCTACTATTTTACAGGAAGGTACCGCTATTACAATTATCGCTTTTGGCGTCTCGGTACACTGGGCTTTAGAGACCTTAACAGCTAACTCAGATATTTCAGCCGACCTGATTGACTTACGAAGCTTACAACCCTTAGATACTGAAACTATCTTCGCATCAGTTAAGAAAACGAATAAAGCAATTATCATTCAAGAAGATTCTTTATTTGGCGGTATTGCCAGTGATATTTCTTCATTGATCCATGAAAATTGTTTTGAGTTCTTAGATGCTCCAGTACAACGATTAGCAAGCCTCGAAACACCTATTCCGTTTGAGTCTTCTTTAGAAGATCAATATTTGGCTAAAAACAGGTTAAATGATGCAATTGAGAGTTTAATTAAATATTAATTTTGAATTAATAATTATTTATATGTAAAAAACTAACAAAAATCATATTTTTGATAGTAAATTATTTTTAGCTTTATAGTCTCCAATTTAAAATCAAAATTTTATGAAGATATACGACGATAAGCACATCAAAAATGTTGCCTTTGTAGGGGCGCATAGTAGTGGTAAAACTACACTAGCCGAAACCATGTTGTTTGAAGCCGGTCTACTAAACCGGCGAGGTACCATTGAACAAAAGAACATGGTTGCTGATTACCACGAAATAGAACAAGAACGACAAACTTCAATTTACGCAACGCCACTTCACACTGAATGGCGAAATTACAAAATCAACATTATTGACACTCCTGGATTAGATGATTTTATAGGTGAAATAATTTCATCCATCAGGGTTGCTGATACTATTGCAACAGTAATAAATGCACAACACGGTGTTGAAGTTGGCACAGAAATTATATGGAATTATATAGATAAATATATGAAGCCTACACTTTTTGTTGTCAACCAAATTGACCATCTTAATGCTAATTTTGACCAAAGTTTTAAAAGTATAAAGAGTTTGGTAGGTAATAATGCTGTTAAAATTCAGTATCCAATTAAGCTTGACGGTGCTCAATGTATTATAGATGTTTTAAAAATGAAACTCTATAAATTTTCTCCCGAAGGAGGGAAGCCTGAAAAATTACCAATTCCCGATGATCAAATAGAACTAGCCAATGAATTACACAATGAGCTTGTTGAAAAAGCTGCTGAAAATGACGAAGCTTTATTAGAACTGTTTTTTGATAAAGGCACTTTAAATGAAGATGAAATGCGTCAAGGAATTAAAGCGGGAATGTTAAATCACGAATTATTTCCTGTTTTTTGTGTTTCTGCATTAAACGATATGGGTACAGGTCGTTTAATGGGCTTTATTGACAATGTCGCTCCGGCTGCATCCGATTTAAAACCTGAGCAAAGTGTAGAAGGAAATGACATAGTTCGTAAAAAAGAGGCGCCTACAGTACTATTCGTTTTTAAAACTGTATATCAACCAAACTTAGGACAAATTACATTTTTCAAAGTAAAATCGGGCGAAATTAAGCTGAATGATAAGTTGGTAAATTCCAGAAATGAAGAAACTGAAATTTTGAATCAATTATTTATCATGGATGGTAAGAAAAGGGAATCCGTTGATAAATTAACGGTTGGTGATATTGGAGCCACACTAAAATTAAAGTTCACTGAAACAAATGACACTTTACATGCTGTTGGCAAACCTACAACCATTAAACCAATTCAGTATCCCGAGCCAAGAATAAATAAAACGGTAGCAGCAGTAAATAAAAAGGATGAAGAAAAATTACATGAATCTTTAAAAAGAATTCATAGCCAAGATCCTACTGTGGTTGTAGCATATTCTAAGGAATTAAAACAACAATTATTGGGTTGCCAAGGTGAATTACACCTAGCTACCATAGACTGGACGCTGAAGAATATTTATGGTATTGAAGCTAAATTTGAAAAACCTAGAATAGCGTATAGAGAAACCATTCAACGTTCATCAACGGCAAGTTATAAACACAAAAAACAATCGGGTGGTGCGGGACAATTTGGCGAAGTTCATTTAAAAATTGAACCTTGGCACGAAGGTATGGAAGAACCACAAGGATTTAATATTAGAGGAAAAGAAGAAGTTGATCTTCCGTGGGGTGGAAAACTAATTTTTTACAACTGTATTGTAGGTGGTGTAATTGATGTTCGATACTTACCTTCAATTATGAAAGGTATCTTAGAAGTTATGGAAACGGGTCCATTAACCAAATCGTATGCAAGAGACATTAGAGTAATGGTTTATGATGGTAAAATGCATTCCGTAGATTCTAATGACATTTCCTTTAAAATTGCCGGAGCGCATGCATTTAAAGAAGCTTTCTTAAATGCAAAACCAAAATTATTAGAACCTGTTCAAGAGCTCGTTGTGAAAGTTCCTGAAGAGATGATTGGAAATGTAATGACAGATTTACAATCTCGTAGATCAATTATTCAAGGATTTGAAAGTAATGATCGTTTTCAGATTTTAAAATCTACAACACCTGCGGCGGAATTGTATGGATACTCAACAGATTTGAGGTCATTAACGCAAGGTAGAGCTACATTTAGCTCTGTATTTTCATCATTTCAACCGGTTCCACGAAATGTGCAGGAAGAATTAGTAAAAGAGAATATTATTAACAACTAAAATTTATTATGTTATGCAGACCAAAGTATTATATTTAAGTGATTTAAAATTTAATTTAGATACATGGAGAAGAGAATTAAGGTTTCATTTTAATGAAATGGATACTTTTCAAGAAAAACTGGAAGAAATTGCCGGAAGAGAATTTGGAAAAGACGCTTTAGTTCCTCTTGAAAGTTTTCAGAATAGAATCATGATAGAACAAGATGCTATTTCAAAATTAGCACACAGATGTAAAGCTAAAATGAAAAATATAAATCAGGCCAACATGAATGAAGATATTGATGGTAGGTTACAAAATGAACAAAGTACCTTGCGTGACGATATGAGGACTTATATCAAGCTTCATTATCAATTAAAAGAAGAGATGATGGATTATTTTTTAAAATGGCTTTAATATAAAATCAATTTTAAAATTATTAAATATGATTTGATGTATCAAATTTTGATACATCAATATTGATAATAACCTGCTGTATGTACAGCAGGTTATTTTTTATAAATTAATTATTCTATTTTACTTTTAACATTTCACTTCAATGAATTAAAAAGAATTTGGGCATCACAATTATTTATTATGTAAATGATTAATTATTAATGCATTAACATTAGTAAATACAATACTGATATAAGTAGATTAATATATTTTTACAAACTCAAAATACATTTAATTACTTAATTTTCCGCCCGTAAAAATTATAAGAATAATTCTATTATAAAATGAGTAAAACACTGTTTGATAAGGTTTGGGATTCGCATGTGGTACGAAAAATAGCCAATGGTCCTGATGTCTTTTTTATAGATCGTCATTTAATTCATGAAGTGACTAGTCCTGTAGCCTTTTTAGGCTTAAAAAATAGAGGTTTAAAAGTATTGTACCCAGAACGTACTTTTGCTACTGCAGATCATAATACACCTACTATCAATCAGCATTTACCGGTAACAGACCCTCTATCGGCAAAACAATTAAAAGCTTTAGAAGATAATTCTAAAAAACATGGCATTAGACATTGGGGATTAGGTCATCAAAACAATGGTATTGTCCATGTAATAGGCCCTGAAAATGGCATTACATTACCAGGTGCTACAATAGTATGTGGTGATTCACATACATCAACACATGGTGCTTTTGGAGCAATTGCTTTCGGAATAGGTACATCTGAAGTTGAAATGGTACTTTCAACACAGTGTATCATGCAGGCAAAGCCAAAAAAGATGCGTATCAATATAACCGGTAAATTGAATAAAGCGGTGACTCCTAAAGATGTTGCTTTATATATAATTTCTCAATTATCTACTTCAGGTGCAACAGGCTATTTCGTTGAATATGCAGGTACCATCTTTGAAAATATGTCTATGGAAGGCCGAATGACGGTTTGTAATTTGAGTATAGAAATGGGTGCTCGTGGAGGTATGATAGCACCAGACGAAAAAACATTTGAATACATCAAAGGAAGAACATTTACGCCTAAAGGAGCCAAATGGGACAAAGCAATGACCTACTGGAAAACTTTAAAAACAGATGATAATGCTGTCTTCGACAAAGAATTAACTTTTGATGGATCTACCATAGAACCAATGATCACGTACGGAACAAATCCAGGGATGGGTATTGGTATATCACAACATATTCCAATGGCTAATGAGGTTCAAGGTGGAAAAGCTACCTACGAGAAGTCATTAAAATATATGGGATATGCTGAAGATGATGAGATGCTTGGTAAAAAAATTGATTTTGTTTTTGTGGGTAGTTGTACCAATGGTAGAATTGAAGATTTTAGAGACTTTGCATCTATAGTAAAAGGAAAGAAGAAAGCAGAAGATGTTACCGTATGGTTGGTACCAGGTTCGCACGTTGTAGAAGACCAAATTAAAAAAGAAGGAATTCTTGATGTTATTACTGAGGCTGGTTTTTCATTAAGACAACCCGGTTGTTCAGCTTGTTTAGCGATGAATGATGATAAAGTACCGGCAGGAAAATATGCTGTAAGTACTTCGAATAGAAATTTTGAAGGACGTCAAGGACCGGGAGCGAGAACATTATTGGCGAGTCCACTTGTTGCAGCAGCTGCTGCAATTACAGGAATTATAACAGATCCAAGAACGTTGATATAATTGCTTTTAACTTTTAGCAGAGATAAGGAATTTAAAATTAATCTTAAAAGATATTTTAATAAATTAATACACAAAAAATGAAAGGTAAATAGTTAAAGGCTAAAGGCAAATGGCTATTTACCAACAAAGTAAAACAACTTATGGCTTACGATAAATTTAACAAATTAACATCTGCTGCGGTACCCTTGCCACTGGAAAATGTAGATACAGATCAAATAATACCTGCCAGATTCTTAAAAGCAACAGAACGTATGGGGTTTGGAGACAATCTCTTTCGCGATTGGAGATATGGGAGTGACAATACCCTCAAAAATGAGTTTGTATTGAACAATCCTATATACAAAGGAAAAATATTAATAGGAGGTAAGAACTTTGGTTCAGGATCTTCAAGAGAGCATGCAGCTTGGGCAGTTTATGATTATGGATTCCGTTGTGTGGTTTCTAGTTTTTTTGCAGATATATTTAAGAACAATTGTCTCAATATTGGTGTATTACCTGTACAAGTGAGTCCAGCTTTCTCAGAACAGCTCTTTAACGCTGTATATGATGATCCCGAAACGGAAATAGAGGTGGATTTGCCGTCACAGACAATAACCTTACTATCAACAGGCGCTCAAGAATCTTTTAATATTGATGCTTATAAAAAAGAAAATATGCTAAATGGTTATGATGATATTGATTACTTACAGAACATAAAAAGTGAAATTGAAGAGTTTGCAAAAGACTTACCCCTGTAAATGACCAAAAAAAGAGTTGAAATAATGGATACTACATTGCGCGATGGTGAACAAACATCGGGTGTATCATTTTCTGCTTCAGAAAAATTAACTATTGCTAAACTTTTATTGGAAGAATTAAATGTTGACCGGATAGAAATTGCTTCTGCCAGGGTATCGGAAGGCGAATTTCAAGCGGTTAAACAAATCACTGATTGGGCCTCAGAAAACGGATATATCGATGCCGTTGAAGTATTGACTTTTGTTGATAAAGGAGTATCTATAAAATGGATGCAATCAGCGGGAGCAACCGTGCAAAATTTATTAACTAAAGGTTCTTTAAATCATTTAACTCATCAACTTAAAAAAACTGCTAATCAGCATTTTAAAGAAATAGAAGAAACGATTACATTGGCACAAAAAAATGACATTGAAACCAATGTATACTTAGAAGATTGGAGTAATGGTATGCGCCATTCAAAAGCATATGTTTTTGAGTTTTTAGCTTTTCTTTCTACACAACCTGTCAAACGTATTATGTTGCCTGATACTTTGGGAGTACTAACACCTGAAGAATCATTTCAGTTTATTATAGAGATACGAAAGAAATATCCTGAATTACATTTTGATTTTCACGCACATAATGATTATGACTTAAGTGTTGCCAATGTTTTAGAGGCTTTAAAGGCAGGAGCAGACGGACTTCACTTAACGGTAAATGGAATGGGAGAACGTGCAGGAAACGCGCCTATGGCTAGTGTAATAGCCGTTATTAATGACTATTTACCAACTGTAAAAGTGAGTGTTAACGAAAAAGCATTATATTCAGTTAGTAAATTAATTGAAACATTTTCCGGAATTATGATTCCCGCTAACAAACCCATTGTTGGAGCTAATGTATTTACACAAACGGCCGGTATTCATGCCGATGGAGACAATAAAAAAAATCTTTACTTTAATGACCTGTTACCCGAACGTTTTAGCAGAAAACGAGAATACGCTTTGGGCAAGTCATCAGGTAAAGCCAATATTCAAAAGAATTTACAAGAACTCGGCTTGCATTTAAATGACGAGGATCTAAAAAAGGTTACCCAGCGGATTATTGAATTAGGGGATAAAAAACAAATCGTTACAAAAGAAGAGTTGCCATATATTATTTCTGATGTCTTAGATAGTAATCTGTACGAGGAAAAAGTATTAGTCGATTCTTATGTATTGACGCATTCTAAAGGTTTACGGCCATCAACAACGGTTTCACTACTCATTAAAGGAGAAAAATTTGAGGAAAATGCGACGGGTGACGGACAATTCGATGCCTTTATGAATGCCATTAAGGGAATTTATAAAAAAAAGAAACTAGCTTTGCCTGAATTAACTGACTATGCAGTTAGAATTCCACCTGGAAGTCATTCTGATGCCTTATGTGAAACTATAATTACCTGGAAAAATGAGGATAAGGAGTTTAAAACACGCGGACTAGATTCTGATCAAACAGTATCGGCCATTCAAGCGACTCAAAAAATGTTGAATATAATTTAATGAATAGATTATCAATAAAATAAACTACCTAAATTTAGTATGAAATTAAGCATAGCACTATTAGCAGGAGACGGTATCGGACCTGAAGTCATAGATCAAGCGGTAAAAGTATGCAATGCCATTGCAGTAAAATTCGATCATGAAATTGAGTGGACAGCCGGACTTACGGGTGCTGCAGCCATTGATGCCGTTGGTGAACCTTACCCTGATACTACGCATGAAATCTGTATGAATGCTGATGCTGTATTGTTTGGTGCTATCGGTCATCCAAAATATGATAATGACCCTACAGCGAAAGTAAGACCGGAACAAGGCTTGCTTAAAATGCGTAAAAAATTAGGCTTGTTTGCCAATGTTCGTCCCACTTTTACTTTTCCTTCATTGATAGATAATTCTCCTTTAAAAAGGGAACGCATTGAAGGTACAGATCTTGTTTTTTTAAGAGAATTGACAGGTGGTATTTATTTTGGTGAAAAAGGCCGAAAAGATGACGGTGAAACGGCATTTGACAATTGTGTTTATAAGCGTGAAGAAGTAATTAGATTGGCAAAAAAGGGATTTGAAATGGCGATGACCCGTTCTAAAAAATTATGTTGCGTAGACAAAGCTAATGTATTGGAAACTTCGAGGTTGTGGAGAGAAACAGTACAGGCTATGGAAAAAGAGTATCCTGACGTAGAAGTGAGTTACGAATTTGTAGATGCCGTTGCCATGCGATTGGTGCAATGGCCAAATTCGTATGATGTATTGATCACAGAAAATCTTTTCGGAGATATTTTAACAGATGAAGCTTCTGTAATATCAGGTTCCATGGGCTTAATGCCATCAGCCTCTATCGGTGTACATACTTCATTATTTGAACCAATTCACGGTTCTTATCCGCAAGCTGCCGGGAAAGATATTGCTAACCCTTTAGCCACAGTCTTATCAGCAGCTATGATGTTTGAAGACGCTTTTAAACTCACAGAGGAAGCCGCTACCATTCGTGCTGTTGTTAACAAATCATTAGACCAAGGCATTGTTACTGAAGATATTGCAAGTACTGAAACTGCATATAAAACCAGTGAAGTAGGTGACTGGCTAGCTGCAAATATCTAAAGTTATAAAATGGAGGTACTTTTTTTTCAATGTCCGTATTGTTGGGAAGAAATATCTATGTTATTTGATACATCTATTAGCAATCAAGTCTATATTGAAGATTGTGAAGTCTGTTGTAATCCTATAGAAGTAAACCCAGTGTTTGAAAATGCAGAATTGATCTCATTTCAAGCCAGAGATATTGAACAATAAATCACATTATCTGTTTAATAATTATTTCTTTACAAAGCTTGAATTTGATGGCAATTCAAATAATTCTAAGTTAAAATAAGACGTTGCTGCAATTAAATGGTCAAAAATATCTGCCATGATATACTCATAATTTTGCCAGCGCTTATCACTGCTAAATGCATAGATCTCTAATGGAATACCTTGAGAAGTCGGATCTAATTGACGTGCCATGATCATCATATCTTTATTGATTCCAGAATGTTCTTCTAGATAAGTTTCAATATATTTCCTAAAGACACCTAAATTCGTAAGGTTTCTCCCATTTAAAAGGATTTCTTTATTAATATTATGTTGAATATTAAAGTTGTCAATTTTAGATTGACGATTTTCGACATAGGTGGAAATTAAATTAATGCTCTTTAATTGATCTACCTCATTTACAGTAAGATACTTCACGCTATCTAATTTAATAAGTAAAGCTCTTTTAATGCGTCTACCATCCGAATTTACCATGCCTCTCCAGTTCTTAAATGAATCAGAAATCAAAGCGTAGGTAGGAATGGTGGTAATGGTCTTATCAAAATTCTGCACTTTCACAGTGGATAGGTTGATCTCAATCACATCGCCATCGGCACCGTATTTAGCAAATGTTACCCAATCGCCAATTCGTACTATATCATTAATAGACACTTGGATACTGGCAACAAAACCAAGAATGGTATCTTTAAATATTAACAGAAATACAGCTGATGCCGCACCCATTCCTGCCAAAAAAGTTAAGAGCGGAATATTAGTAAGAACTACAAAAGAAAATAGAAATCCCCCTACCCAGGCAAAGATCATAAACACCTGAATATAACTGTCTATGGGTTTGTCCTTTAAACGAGGAAGTGTTTTAAAGTAATCTTTAAAAGTATTCAGTAAACTTCTTATGATCCAAAGAATCAGTACTATACTGAATAGTTTCAATCCCTTTTCAATAATACTCGCAGCGTAAGGGAAATCAGTAAAAACAATGTGTACAAGTTCCAGTGATACGAGCAACGGAATTATATGAGCTATATTCCTAGGTGTTTTATTATTTACCAGAAAATTATCAAAATTGGTCTTAGACCTTTTAGCATACTGTACAAACACACCCAATAAGAGTTTTCTCACGATAAAATCGATCAGAAACAACAATAATAATGTGATAATACCCAAGGCGATCATATTACCATATTTGGCAACACTCTCTGAT
>Ga0209633_10002522_pt1 | contig 17595 bp, 13 predicted proteins | sample Cruoilmetagenom1_FD_187290 | JGI IMG/M metagenome (GOLD analysis project Ga0209633, IMG submission 187290) | Oil polluted marine microbial communities from Coal Oil Point, Santa Barbara, California, USA - Sample 1 (SPAdes) (version 2) | ecosystem: Environmental > Aquatic > Marine > Oil seeps ... | reverse complement strand
TGAAGGATTCAAAGTTCACTCTGCATACGATGATTTTTCTGTACCCACGTTTGATGGGCGCCACAACCTTATTAAAGGTGGAAGCTGGGCTTCAACAGGTAATGAAACGATTCATGACAGTCGTTATGCCTTTCGCCGACACTTTATTCAACATGCAGGTTTTCGCTATATCGAATCCGATGAGGATATTTCTCAAGCATTCAATACTTATGAAACGGATGATCTGATTTCACAGTATCTTGAGTTTCACTACGGCGATGAATATTTTGGCGTAAAGAATTTTCCTAAAGCGTGTATCGACACTATTTTTGAAAAAGGTGAAGCACTTAAGTTTGAGCGCGCTCTTGATTTAGGTTGTGCAGTAGGACGTAGTAGTTATGAACTCGCAACTCGTTTTAAACAGGTTGATGCGGTCGATTTTTCCACGCGTTTTATTCGAAATGCCGAAAGTTTAAGCGAGCATGGAAATGTACGCTACCTTATTACAGATGAAGGCGAATTGAGTACTCTCAAGCAAGTCTCATTGGAGGGTTTAGGATTAGAAAAAACAGCTGATAGGGTTCATTTTTCACAAGGTGATGCTTGTAATTTAAAACCTATTTACCAAAATTACGATTTGATTTTTGCAGGAAATCTAATTGATCGTTTATACGAGCCTGCGCTCTTCTTAGAACACATACATGAAAGACTGAATGCAGTTGGTTTATTAGTATTGACCTCTCCTTATACTTGGCTGGAAGAATTTACTAAGAAAGAAAACTGGGTTGGTGGATTCAAAGTAAATGGCGAGAATAAGACAACTTTGGATGGCTTGCATGAGTTATTAAAAGCACATTTTGAACCCTATGTTGAGCCAGTCGATGTTCCATTCGTGATTAGAGAAACCGCACGGAAGCATCAACATACTGTTGCGCAAATGACTTTTTGGCGAAAGATTTGATGGAGGTTTGACATTCCTTTAATTAATTATAAAAGCTTTCTTGTTATACTTATTTTGTGTCTGAATCTAATATCCAAAAAACCAATCCAAATACTAAAAATAAAATTGTTAGAGTGGTTATTCAACGCCCGATTTATAAATCTTTAGATTATGATTGTTCTGTTCTACCGCTACCATTTCCCGGTTGTCGCGTGCGTGTGCCGTTAGGTAATTCTGTCGTTACGGCATTAATTATTGAATCCGATGTAACTAGCGAATTTAAAAAACTAAAGTCCGTGCTAGAAGTATTGGATGAAAAACCATTATTAGATGACTCCATGCTGAAGTTGTTAACATGGGCGAGTCGTTATTATTTGTATCCTTTAGGTGAAGTATTATTTCATGCTTTACCAGTAGCATTACGTAATGGAAAAAGAATCCCTAAATTACCTCTATGGCGTTTAAACGAAGCAGGGCAAACACTATCAGCTGACGAGTTAAAACGTGCACCCAAGCAGTTAGCAATGTGGAAATTATTAAAAAAAGGGGAATTGGGTGCGCAACAATTGCAACAAACATTTGGTAAAAGTTGGCGTAGTATTTTAAAGCAATTGGATAAAAAAGAATTAATTAGTCAACGCGAAGTTGATGCCGAACACCAACAAGTCGGGATGCAAAAATCAAGTAATCAGTATCCGGTAAAACAGGAATTAACACTCACCGACGAACAACAAATTTGTGTCACCCAAATTAATGATTATTTTCAAGAAGATAAACTCAAGCCAATTTTGTTACATGGCATCACTGGCAGTGGTAAAACAGAAGTTTATTTACGTACAATTTTGCCTATTTTAGAAACGGGAAAGCAAGTGTTGGTGCTTATTCCTGAAATCGGTTTAACCCCTCAGTTATTACAACGTTTTAAAGAACATTTTCCACATCTAGCGATTGCATCGTTGCATTCGGGTTTAGCTAACGGCGAACGTTTAAGTGTTTGGATGGGTGCAAAGTCGGGTGCAATCGACATAGTTATTGGTACGCGTTCCGCAGTATTCACAGTAATGAAAAACTTAGGCGCAATTTTAATTGACGAAGAACATGATGCATCGTTCAAACAGCAAGAAGGTTTTTTATATCAAGCGCGTGATATGGCGATTAAACGTGCATTTGATGAAAATATTCCTATCCTACTCGGAAGCGCCACACCGTCTTTAGAATCCTTACAGAATGTTAATCGGCAACGTTATCACTATTTGCGTTTAGCTAGTCGTCCAAGAACGCGAAAACCACCCGAAATGGTGTTACAGGATATTCGTGCATTACCGCTTGAGGCGGGTATTAGCAGCTTGATGATGCAAGAAATTCGACAGCATATTGATAATAAAAATCAAGTCATGTTGTTTTTAAATCGCCGGGGTTTTGCACCTATTTTAATGTGCCCTTCTTGTGGCTGGCATGCGCATTGCAAACAGTGTGAAACGGGGATGACCTACCATGCATCGGCGAGTAAAGTGATTTGTCATCATTGCGGGCTAGAGCAAAGAATAAAACCCGTTTGCCCCGAATGTAATAGCCCCAAAATTACTACGCAAGGACAAGGCACAGAACGCATCGAGCAAGTGTTAAATACGCATTTTCCCAATACGCCAGTAATTCGTATTGATCGCGATAGCACCTCTCGTAAAGGCTCACTCGAAAAAAAGTTACAACAAATACACGAAGGTGAGCCCGTTATTTTAATCGGAACGCAAATGTTAACCAAGGGACATGATTTTCCTAAACTCACCTTAGTTGGTATTTTAGATGTGGATCAAGCTCTGTTTAGTATGGATTATCGCGCACAAGAACGTTTAAGCCAGCAAGTGTTGCAAGTTGCTGGGCGCGCAGGCAGAGGTGAAGCTAAAGGCAGAGTTGTGTTACAAACGTCTCAACCAGAACATCCGGTACTGTTAAGTTTGTTATCACAAGGTTATTACGAAACAGCCAAACAAATTTTGAACGAAAGACAGCTTTGGAGCTACCCACCTTTCGGAGCACAAGCACTTATACGTGTAAGTGCAGACAATGCAGAGGCTGGATTTTCCTTTTTGAATACGTTACGTGTAGAGCTACAAGCAAATATGCAAAAAGCGATACAAGAAACTATGAGTGAAGATCAAGCTAATGAATTAAGTATTTTAGGGCCCGTGCCGTCGCCATTAGCAAAAAAAGCTAATCGATTTCGGTTTCAATTGCTACTTACATCCATTCAGCGCGTTAAATTACATCGCGCATTGGATACAGTATTAATTCATTTACAAAGTGCTAGAAAAACTGGGGGTGTTCGTTGGGCAATTGATACTGACCCAATGGATTTTTTATAGGCTTACATTAGTTTTTAAAAGCCAGCCATTAATAATATATATATTTATATTAGTATAATTTTTATGGCTTTTAAAATGGGTGAGAATAATCTTGTAAGTACCAGTGATTAATGGCATTATTGTTTGAATACTTCTTCTTTGTTAATAATAATAACTCAAAAAAATGATAGAATTTAGTAGCATAAGGGCATAATTTATAACACTAATCAAAGTGAGAGTTATTAGGATGTATAAAGATTTTAAGCAAAGTGAATCTTTGGATACTGGTTTAGTTGGGGGAAGCGGTATTCTTTGGATGTTTTCGGGGATTATTTTAGGTTTATTAGTGGGTCTAGGCATGTATTACTTTGCCAATAACAACAATACCCATTTATCTTCTGTCGATACTGTTCAACAAAAGATTGCTTCTGCTCAATCAGCAAAAAATACATCAGGGTCTGCAATAACGTTGCAGGCTAAAAAAGCCGCAAAAGCACAGAAAATTGCCCAAGCGAAAAAACAGGCTCAAAACGCCCCGCGTGAATTACGTCAAAACAACTTTAGTTATTATGCTGTGCTACCTAATTTAGATGTGCCTGTTGGACCCGCACGTAAAACTGTTCAGAAAGCTGTGCTTAGTGTTAAAGATTCAAACGTTAATGAGAATATTGCACAAAAAGTCGCATTATTAGATGTCGAAGATGTACAGCCAATCGTTAGTGATAATGGCGATTTTTTATTACAAGTTGCGTCATTTAAGCGCAAAGATCGTGCTACTAAAACGATCAAACGATTAAACAAAAAAGGTGTTTCCGCTTACATTCAGAAAAAGAATGTAAAAGGTCGTACATGGTATCGTGTTATTGCAGGACCAGTGAGTTCTGAAAGTGCAGATAGTTGGAAATCAAAAGCAGAAAAATTAGGACACCGTCCTATTGTTCTTTCAGTAAGGTAGCTGCATAACTGTTGGGTAATTTTTAATCAGTTAAAAAGGGATTCTTGTCAGTAATGACTGCGAGTAACAACATACCACTACCCAGTCAAGATGATGAATCAATCCCGAGTGCTTCTTCAAGTCTAATTCAAAGCCAAATCGCCTACCTTTATAAAAATAAATTACTGGGTTTTTGGAGCAATATTTTACTCGCGGGTGTGTTACTTGCTTTTTTCTGGCAGTACTTTTCTGCTCAGCGACTTTCCTTATTAATTTGGTTTGGCTTAATCGTTACACTAAGTATCGTGCGATACTTAATTGGTAAAAATTTCAACTCTAAAAAACAATACACACAAGCCGAACTCGCAGCTTGGGCAAATCGCTATGTTTTTTTTACCACTATGATCAGTACCATTTGGGGATTAGCAGGCGTTGTGCTATTTCCTGATGATTTGATATATCAAATTTTACTTATTCTCATTTTATTCAGCGTATTACTCGCAGCCATTCCTACATTAGCCGCATCCCGCATTGCTTATTATTTACAAATAATCGTAACACTCGCACCCGCTGTTATTTTGCTATTAATGAGTATTGATAAAGGGCATGGTATTTTAGCTGCAGCCGTGATCGTAATGGCAATTACATTGATTTTTGTTTCTGGCTATATTTATCATCTACTCTATGAATTACAAGGTGCGCAATTTGCCCTGCAAGATCTAGCCGATACCGACCAGCTAACACAAGTGGCAAATCGTCGTCATTTTGACCGAAAATTCAAGACAGAATGGCGACGTGCAATGCGTGAAAAAACCCCTATTTCTTTATTGTTGCTGGATGTTGATTATTTTAAAAAGTATAACGATTCGCTTGGGCATCAAGCCGGTGATGAATGTTTGCAAATGATTTCAGCCAGCTTACGTAGCGTGACACGCCGCCCTGCGGATTTGGCTGCACGTTACGGTGGTGAAGAGTTTGCAGTGCTTTTACCTGTTACCCAATTAAAAGATGCTCGAATGCTCGCAGAGCGTTTGCGCAATAAGATTGAGAATTTAAAAATAGATCATCCTAGGTCAGACTTTGGCGTAGTCACCGTTAGTATTGGCGTTTCTTGTTGTGAGCCCGGTTGGGACTTTACCGGAGAAATTCCAGAAGAGGAACAAGATGTTATTTTCCCTGCGATGTTAATTACTGCGGCTGATAACGCCATGTATGTTGCCAAGCGTCAAGGCAGAAACCAAGTATCCGAACAAGGCTGTGGTGATCATAAGATGTCTGAAACATTACAGCAACATTCAGAAAATAGTATGCCAAACGACACAAATGATAATATAAAGCACGATGCAAAACCCGACCCCGAACCTTACCGAGCTTAAAAAGCAATTAAACGATTGTCAGGGGTCACAACGGTTTTATTTCAGCAAAATAATTCGTCGTCTCGAACAAGAATCTAAGAAAGACTCTAATAGTAAGCGGTTTGCAAAAGACCTGCAAAAATTACAGGAAAGAGTCGAGGCGTCTATAGAAAAACGCGCCCAGCGAATCAACGATTTACCTAAGCCCGACTACCCAGATCTTCCTGTTGCCGATCGCCGCGCAGAAATAATTAAAACCATTTCCGAAAATCAAGTCACCATAATTTGTGGTGAAACAGGTTCGGGAAAAACCACTCAATTACCAAAAATGTGTTTGGAGTTAGGGCGTGGTGTTGATGGCATTATTGGTCATACTCAACCTAGGCGCTTAGCCGCAAGAAGTGTCGCTGCCAGAATTGCCGAAGAACTCAAAACTGAAATGGGTTCTGTAGTTGGTTGCAAGGTTCGTTTTCATGATCGTACTCGCGATGAAAGTTATATCAAACTAATGACCGATGGCATTTTGTTAGCTGAAATTCGTAACGACCGCTATCTTAATCAATACGATACGCTCATTATTGATGAAGCCCACGAACGTAGTCTCAACATTGATTTTTTGCTGGGCTATTTGCGTTGGCTATTACCAAGACGTAAAGATTTAAAAGTCATCATTACATCTGCAACAATTGATCCACAACGCTTTGCCGAGCATTTTAAATTTAACGGAAAAGAAGCACCGATTATTGAAGTTTCGGGCAGAACGTTTCCAGTTGAAATTCGCTATCACTCATTAGTTCCAGACAATAATCAAACAAGTAACGACGAAGACACTCGTCAAGACAAAGGAGAGAAAAAAGAAAAAGACATGCTCCAAGCGATTGTCGATGCCAGCGATGAATTGATGGCAGAAGCGCGTGGTGATATTCTTATTTTTCTTTCTGGCGAACGTGAAATACGTGAAGCTAGCGAAGCGTTACATAAACATCATAAACCGAGTGTTGAGATTTTACCTTTATTTGCACGATTATCCTCTACCGAGCAAAATAAAATTTTCCATCCGGGTGGCGCAATGCGGATTGTACTCGCTACCAATGTCGCAGAAACATCGCTCACTGTTCCAGGCATAAAATACGTTATCGACACAGGCTTAGCGCGCATTTCACGCTATTCATGGCGTTCTCGTGTGCAACGCCTACCGATTGAAAAAATTTCGCAAGCATCCGCAAATCAGCGCTCTGGTCGTTGTGGTCGAACCAGTAACGGTATTGCCATTCGTTTGTATGCAGAAGATGATTTTGAAGCGCGCAATGAATTTACATTACCGGAAATTCAGCGTACCAATTTAGCTTCTGTTATTTTGCAAATGGCATCGCTTAATTTAGGCGATGTTAGTCAATTCCCTTATCTAGAAGCTCCCGATTCAGGCATGATTCGAGATGGTTACAAATTATTATTTGAACTGGGCGCAGTAAATAAAGCAACAGGCGATAATATTAAGGTCACCCAAACAGGACGTAAACTCGCCCACTTGCCGATTGATCCACGTTTAGGTCGCATGTTATTAGCCGCTAAAGATTTAGGTGTTATGAATGAAGCGCTAGTGATTGTAAGCGCGCTTTCGATTCAAGATGTGCGTGAACGCCCGATGGATAAACAACAAGCTTCAGATCAAAAACACGGTCGATTTAAAGACGAAAACTCTGATTTTATCAGCCTGTTAAAGCTATGGGATTATTACCATGATAAAAACGGCGAGCTGTCTCAAGGTCAACTGCGTAAATTATGCCGTCGTGAATTCTTATCTTATATGCGATTACGTGAGTGGAACGAAACTTATCGGCAATTAAGAATGAGTTTGAAAGATTCTAAATTTGAGCTTGATAAAAATACGCCTAAAATAAAAGCAAAAAACAACAAAACTAAAAGCAATAAAAAAGAAACCCTAAACGATGAAGATAAATACCTAGCAAAATACGATGCAATCCATCAAAGCTTACTCACGGGCTTATTAAGCAATATTGGTTTTAAGCAAGAAAACCAAGAATACCAAGGCGCGAATAATCGTAAGTTTTTTATATTCCCCGCCTCTGGTTTACGCAAGAAATCGCCCAAGTGGATCATGTCGGCAGAGATTGTAGAAACTTCGCGCTTGTTCGCACGTACCGTGGCAAAGATTCAACCTCAATGGATTGCTTACGCAGCGAAACATTTGCTTAAATATCATTACAGCGAACCCCGTTGGGAGAAACGTGCGGCACAGGTTGCAGCGGATGAACGCTCAACGCTTTATGGCATTACCATCAACCCTAAAAAGCGCATTAATTTTGGCCCAATTGATGCAGTTGTTTCGCGCCAATTATTTATTCGTCATGCGCTGGTTTATGGTGAATATAACTGCAATGCTGATTTCTTTGCACACAATCGCGCGCTAATTGAAGAAGTTGAAAACCTTGAGGCAAAATCACGGCGTCGTGATATTTTGGTGGATGAAGAAATTCTTTATGATTTCTACGACAAACTCATTCCAGATAATATTTACAGTGGTCCAGCGTTTGAAAAGTGGCGTAAAAGCTTCGAGAAAAATAAGCCAGAAGCATTGATGCTCACCCGCGATTATTTAATGCAACGTGATGATTCGCATGTGCAAGGTGAACAATATCCCGATCACATCAATGTAGCCGATATGATATTACCACTGACCTATCATTTTGAGCCGGGCAAAGAGAATGATGGCGTTACCGTTCGTGTACCGGCGGCGGCACTCAATCAACTGTCTGATCAACATTTTGATTATTTAGTACCTGGCATGTTGCAAGAAAAAGTGATTGCCTTTATTCGTGGCTTACCGAAACAAATTCGTAAGCAATTTGTACCTGCCCCAGAATATGCCAAAGCCTGTTTAGAATCGTTAGAAGACCATAGCAAACCCTTAATTGCTACCATCGTCGAAGCATTACGGCGCATGACAGGTAACCGCATTGATCCAGAGTTACTACAAAATTTAGTTTTTGAAGATCATCACCGCATGCGTTTTGAAGTAGTTGATGAAGCAGGCAAAGTGATAAAAACGGGACGTGATTTGGATTCGCTCCAACAAGCCATAGGCAACAAAGCAACGGCTAATTTTGCGCAGGCTAAAAATGATAAGACTAGCGACAGTATTGAGCGCAACAATATTCAACAATGGGATTTTGAAACACTCCCAGAAGAAGTGTTGGTTGATTTATCGGGAATGAAAATTAAGGCATGGCCAGCACTCGTCGATAAAGGAACTTCGGCGGCAATTCAACTATTTGATTCACCGCAGAAAGCTCAACAACAAAGTGGTTTATTACGTTTGGTTTTATTGCACTTTAAGCAAGAAGAAACGGCAATGGTGAAATCAATACCTGATATTCATTCACTTTGCCTTAAATATAATTCCACCGGGAAATGCGATGAGCTCAAAAATAGCATCGTAAAAAATGTGTTTCGTCTCACCTTCATTAGTAATGATTGGCTTGTTAAAAAACACGGCAGTGGGATAGATGAAACCCAATTTTTAAGCCATATTGAAAAACACAAAGGCAATTTACAAGAGATACAAAATGAGCTTTGCCAGCAATTATCCACCGTACTCGCATTAAATCACGATATTCGAAAACAACTAAAAGGCACGATTGATTTGCGCTTGCTGGAAACCCTGAACGATATTAAAGACCAGCTAAATTCATTGGTTTATCCCGGCTTTTTAGATGATTTAACGCTAGATGAATTACGCCAATTCCCACGCTATTTAAAAGCAATCATGAAGCGTTTAGATAGGTTGGCGGGCGACGCACAGAAAGATCGCCCGCTGTTTTTAGAAGTTCAACCGCTCTGGGATGATTATAAAAAACACATCAAAAAGACTGGAAAAAATGCTAGTACACAAGAAATGCGCTGGATGTTAGAAGAACTTCGTGTTTCCCTCTTCGCTCAAGATTTAGGTACGGCGTATCCTGTTTCGGCAAAGCGAGTGGCGAAGCGTTTTAATGAATTATTTTAAGCAATATATTAATTCGGCTTTATTTCACCAATCGTTTTACCTAATAATTTAAACTCTTCTTCTCGCGCGCTGCCCTTACGCCATGCAATACCAATTTCACGATAACTTTGTTCGTTTAACGGATACGTCTTAATATTGGTGTCATGGAGTAAAGATGAGTTTTGCGTCATTTCCGTCAAATAAGTAATGCCAATATCAGAATCGACCATGCTGACCAATGTTAATAAACTACTAGCAGCAAAACGACTAACGCTGTCTTGATTGCGAATTTTACAGGCAGAAAGCGCGTGATCTCTTAAACAATGTCCATCCTCTAATAGCAAAATACTTTCTTTGGGTAACTTAGAAAACGAATAATCGTCGGGATCAATTAAGGTGCTGTTTTTATGGCAAGCTAGCGAAAAGCGGTCTTTAAATAACGGTAGAATTTCTACGTTACTTAGTTTGTAAGGAAGAGCAATTAAAATTAAATCAAGCTCACCTTCTATTAAGCGACGATGTAACGCTTTCGTCGTATCTTCGCGCAAATACAGTTTTAATTCTGGATAGGTTTGGCGTAATTTGGGTAGTAATTCTGGTAACATAAAAGGGGCAATGGTAGGAATAATGCCCAAGTTTAATCGACCGGTTAGTGGGCTTTGATCACTGTGCGCAAGTTCTGCTAAATACTCAATATCACGCAAACAATGTCGTGCATGATTAGCAATCTCTCTACCGGTACGCGTAATTGTTACGCTTTTATTCGTACGATCAACCAATTGCGCACCAAGCTGTGTTTCTAATTCTTTGATTGCAACACTAAATGCCGATTGCGAAACAAAAGAGGCTTTAGCTGCGTTGCCAAAATGTTGGTGTTTTTCTAACGCAATAAAATAACGGAGCTGTTTAATGGTTGGTAAGTTCATATGAATGCGCCTTTCAATCTATTTTATGGATTGTAATGATCAAAACAATATAGTTTACAGAATAACATCTTTTGTACTAAGATACTAACCACTAGCAAATGATCAACAACAGAGGACATCGAAATGGCAAACGAAGGTTATCACGAACCCATTAATGAATTAACGGACGAAACCCGTGACATGCATCGCGCAATTACGTCGCTCATGGAAGAATTAGAAGCGGTCGATTGGTACAACCAACGCGTTGATGCCTGCAAAGATGCTGAGCTAAAAGCAATTCTTGAACATAACCGCGATGAAGAAAAAGAACACGCGGCTATGGTACTGGAATGGATTCGCCGTAAAGATCCGGTGATGGATAAAGAATTGAAAGATTATTTATTTACAGAAAAACCAATCGCCCATACATGAAAATCTGTAATGGAATTTTAAGGAAACTGAACGCGTCGCCAAACAACAGGCGACATAATCAAGTTCACCATTTCAAGAAAACATTGAAATGGGAAGCTCGCTAAACTTGCAAGTCTTAAAGCTGTACCCAATTTTAGGGTATTAGATTTGCTTTTGCCAAAAATCACAACTTTATTAATTTACTAAACAGGAAATAGACAATATGTCATTCGAAAACAAAGAAGGTCAAAAAATACCAAACGTTACATTTCACACTCGCCAAAATAACGATTGGGTAGACGTAACAACAGACGAGTTATTTAGCGGTAAAACAGTTATCGTTTTCTCTTTACCTGGCGCATTTACGCCAACCTGTTCTTCTGCACACGTGCCACGTTACAACCAATTATTGCCTGCATTTAAAGCAAATGGTGTTGATGACATTATTTGTATGTCGGTAAACGATACGTTTGTAATGAACGAATGGCAGGTTGATCAAGGTGCTAACGATATTACCTTTATGCCAGATGGCAACGGTGAATTCTCAGAAGGCATGGGTATGTTAGTCGATAAAGATGATCTTGGTTTCGGTAAGCGTTCTTGGCGTTATTCTATGCTGGTTAAAGACGGTGTCGTAGAAAAAATGTTTATCGAAGCAGATGTTGAAGGCGACCCGTTTGACGTTTCGGATGCGGATACTATGCTTAATTACATTGCACCAGATGCGGAAGTTCCTGCAAGTGTTACTGTAATGGCACGCAAAGGTTGTCCATTCTGTGCAAAAGCAAAACAGATGCTAGATGATGCTGGTATGGAATATGAAGTGCTAATGATGGGTAAAGATTACACAGACCAAAGTTTACGTGCAATGGTTGGCTCATCTTCTGTTCCACAGGTATTCATCAATGGTGATCTTATCGGTGGTTCAACTGATCTTGCTGAATGGTTGAAAAGCTAATCAGCAAATTCATCTTTACTTTATTTCGGTCTCAACTCAGCGTTGCATCCGTACTCGAATGATCACGTACTTGTTGTACGCTCAACATTCTCCGTGCGGATACGCCTTGATTTGGAATAAAATCTAAACATGTTATTTTAGCTTTCAATAAAATAACCATGTTAAAGCATAAAAAATAGTCCAAATGTACAGGTGCGAGATTTTTCTCGTGCTTGTACAATGTGTGATTCTTTTTAAAGAAGTACTTATTTATCGTTAAAACGTATGACTAAGTGCTTCTTTAAAAAAAATGACTGAGATCAGGTCTGTTGTCTTAAATATGAGCTTAGTTTATACGAATGAATAAGCTCGTACATGTCACTAATACACGCTAAGTTCTAGTATCGCCTTACAGGCGAGCTAGTACTAAGCTTTGTAAAATCGAGTTCACCGTTTTTTAAAACAACAAAACGGGAAGCTCGCTAAAACAGGAAAAAATCATGAGCAAACATTACGACTTAATCTCTATTGGCGCAGGTAGTGGCGGTCTTTCAATCGCTGAGCGAGCTGCATCTTATGGTGCTAAAACGGCGGTTATCGAAGCTGATGAGTTAGGCGGAACCTGCGTGAATGTGGGTTGTGTACCTAAAAAAGTAATGTGGTACGGCGCAGGTATTGCGCAAGGTCTTAAAGATGCTCAAGATTATGGATTTAATATTGATCTAGATGGTGACGCTGGCAAGCTAAACTGGGAAAAGCTGGTAATGAAGCGTGAAAACTTCATCGGTGGCATCCTCGATTGGTACGACGGTTACATGGGTGATGCTGGCGTTGATGTCATTAACGGTCGTGCAAAGTTTATTAATAATAAGACCCTTACAGTAGGTGCTGAAACCTATACCGCAGATAATATCGTGATTGCTACAGGTGGTCGTCCTATTTTCCCTGAAGATATTCCAGGCGCAAGACTGGGTATAAGTTCTGACGGCTTTTTTCAAGACTTAGATGAAGTTCAACCACAAAAAGTGGTCGTAGTCGGGGGTGGTTACATTGCGTTAGAACTCGCTATGCTTATGGATGGGCTAGGCTCTGATGTATCTGTATTACACCAAGGTTGGCCAGTGCTAGAAGGTTTTGATAGCACCATCCAAAAAGCATTACGCAAACAAATGGAAGATGACAACATTTCATTATACGACGATGAAATGATCTCAAAAATAGAATTGCAAGCAGATAGTACGCCAGACAAAAAATTACTTACTATCCACTTTGAAGATGGAACCAGTATCACCGATGTAGAAGAGCTTATTTGGGCAATCGGTCGCAAACCAAATACCGATTCAATCGGCTTAGAAAACACCGATGTAAGAATAGATGCGCGCGGAATGGTCATCGTCGATGATGAAGAAAAAACCACCGTAGACGGCATTTATGCCATCGGTGATATTATTGGAAAAGCACCACTCACGCCTGTAGCCATCGCTGCAGGTCGTCGTTTGGGTGATCGCTTATACGGTGGCAAGCCAGAACGTAAAATGTCTTACGATCATATAGCCACGGTAATGTTTACACACCCACCGATTGGTACGATTGGTATGAGCGAAGAAAAAGCGCGCGAAATATATGGTGATGATGTAAAAGTTTACCAATCCGATTTTGTACCGCTCTACCATCAACTAACACGCCATAAAGTTAAAACGCATATGAAGCTCATTGTGCAAGGCGATAACGAAAAAATAGTAGGTTGTCACGTGATTGGTTTGGGCGCAGATGAAATGTTACAAGGCTTTGCAGTGGCAATTCGTATGGGTGCAACTAAAGCTGATTTTGATGATACGATTGCCATCCACCCAGTTAGTGCAGAAGAACTAGTAACAATGAAGTAGAGCATTCATCTTTTGTCCCAACTCGGCGTTGCGACCGTACTCGAATGAATCACGTACTGATTGTACGCTCAAACATTCTCCGTGCGGTCGCGCCTTGATTTGAACCAAAATCTAAACGCTCTACAGAGTTTTATAAATTAGCTAGTCAATTTTTATAAGTTGTTTTTGAATACTTTCAACAAATTCTTTTGTATCTGAAATTAATTTTTCAACATCTGGCTTAGTTATTTTATGTACTCCACCTCCCTTAATCCCTCCATTACGGTGAACTAAGTCGTGTCTAATTCCAATGGCTTTATTTATTGTTGTTGTGTTGGATGGAAAAGTAATATCAAGAACATCATTATAAAGTATTTTAACTTTATAAAGATTATGCCAAATTATATCGGCTAAAAAAGCTATTACTTTCGATTCAACATTATCGTGCCAATCAACTATTTCTTCGATACTATATTTTCGTTTTTGAAGTTCACTACTTGCTTTGATGATTTTAACAATTCTTTCACTTTTATTAATTATTTTATTTTGGAAAGCATCAGATAAATACGACTCAAGCGCAGTAATTACCGATGAGTAAATCATTTTATAAACAGGCGCTATTAATCGCTTATTATCATAAAAAGAGTAATCTAGTAGTAATGATAATGAATCAATATTCGTTGTAAATATGTGATGAGTATTCACATCCTTTGAGTCTACGTCTATATCTGGGTTACTAAAATGAGTGCCAATTTTTTCTTTAGCACATTGCCTGCATTTGGATTTATTTACTGTTCTATTTCGTATATCTGATTTCCATTCATGTTCTGGGTTTACAGAGCATTGCCACCATACTATTTCTCCTGAGGCTCTTGAAACATCGCTTGATTTTAAATCCCCGTTTTTTGTGGGATGCCATTCAGCCGCAATTTCAGGAGAAACTGTTAATAGTGAATTATTTTCTTTTATACATATTTTACAGTCCAAAGATTGACGATTGGTTCTAAAAGTAATTTTTTCTTTCCAAAAATGCTCTTCATTAGTAGCGCACTGCCACCAAATTTCTTGAGCACTTCCATAAGTAAAATTTTCAGGTAAAAGACCATTATTTAGAGATTGATGCCATTGTTGGACAAGTTCAGGGTGCGTTTCTACAATTGATTTACCAATTTTTTGGCTTTTTCTACCTTTTTTAGAGTGTGCACAAGAGGGACAGCCCCTTCCTTTTCTTGCCCTATTAACAATAGAACTTGGCCATTCATTTTGACACACTGGACATAACCACCAAATTTTTTCACTTGATCCAGCAGTAAAGTCACTAGGCAATTTACCTAAATTTTTTGTAGGGTGCCATTGTGAAGATAGTTCTTTTGAATATTCGCTCAGAAGAGGAAGAGGATGATTTTTCTTAAGACCTTTTTTAGATTTTCTTATAGTGAAGCACTCGGGGCAGCCTTTATCATTCTTGGTTCTGGTTGTTATTATTCTTTGCCAATCCTTATGTCCTAAATTTTTGTTACATTGCCACCAAACTTTTTCATGTGAGCTTATTGTAAGTTTCCATGGATCAAGATGCTGGTTCTTTGTTGAGTGCCATTCTTCTAACAATTTAGGGCACTTAAATGCAAATGAGTTCTTTGATTTCCGACATGTAGGGCAACCGGCATCTTTTCGTCTTGTTCTATGCTCTACTCTTGACTCCCATTCATGCCCTTTAGGACACAGCCAAACTACAGCTTTATTACTGGTGGGTGAACGTGTGTTAGGGTCAAAATCAGGGTTCTTGTCGGGGTGAAGTTCAGCAGCAATTTCAGGATGTAAAGCTGCAAGAGATTCCTTTGGTAAAGTTTTATACTTAGAACAAAATGAGCATCCATAGCCTTCTTTAGTTCTGGAACGTATCTTTTGTTTAAAGACATGCTCCGCATTTTTGGTGCATTGCCAGCTAACTTCTTTAGAAGATGTTTCATATAATCGTGAAAAATCAATTCCATTATTTTCAGTTGGGTGTAGTTCTTTGAATAACGCGTGATCTTTAAAAAGTTTTTTCTTCATTTTTAAATTTTATGCTTAAAAACTTATAATTAATAGCTATTAATGATTAGCGTGGTAGGTTGCGCTGACGTTAGGAAGCCCAACAAATTACTGATTTAATCCAGAATAATTAGGGTCGTAAAATAGGAATCCTATTTGCTCACTACCTTAGATAAATACTTCACCCCATCTAACCCATTTAAGTCATCATCCTGTGTCCAAATCAAAGCATCAAATTTTTGCCCTGTTGCGTAGATAATACTGTCAGCTAAGGTGAGTTTTAGCTCAATACCCAACTTGGCGGCGTTAACGGCTAAAGCGCTATTTAGTGAAACTACTTTGCCTTGTTCCATGTGTGCGATAGCTTGCAGGGCGTTGTCTTCACCGCTTTGGCGTAGCACTATTTTAAATACTTCTGTGAGGTTAATGCTAGGGACGATAAGGTTTGTAATATCTTCTATTGGCTTTGAGAATATTTTAGCGATTTGCATCGCCTGCAAAATAAGATAGCCATGCAGATGAATCTATCACATTTATTTTTTTGTTGCTTTTGTTGCTTTTGTTGCTTTTGTTGCTTTTGTTGCTTTAGTTGTTGATGTTGTCGTAGCTGCCATCGTTAAACCCGATCTTTATCTCGTGCTACTTCGGTATTAATTCCTTTTAAGAAACCTCGCATTTCTTTCATGGGCTTAATCGGGATTAACTCAATACGATCGCCATAAGAAATCATTTGAATCTTTTGACCTGATTTTATTTTCATGGCTTCCCGTATTTATTTTGGGATGACAACTTGGAATTTTGGAGAAACGGTTACAGTATTCATTGTGGAAACCTTATCGATAGTATTGTCGTAATACCGTATTTCTATCGATATTAATTGTCAAGCGAGGTAGGTTGTGTACTTCGATTCTTTTTAAAGGTACAATAAGTTGTACGCAATAAGATTCGGAGGTCTATTATGGAAGTATTAACTTATTCAACCTTTCGCCAAACACTAGCCACTGTGCTGGATAAAGTGAATGAAGATTCTGTGCCTGTCCAGATCACCCGAAAAGGTAATAAAGGCGCAGTCGTCATGAGTGTAGAAGATTATGAGCAGCTTGAAGAAACGCTCTATATTTTGCAAAATAAATCTCTATCAACTCAGATAGAAAAATCAATACAAACCCATGAGGCAGGTAAAGGTCGTAATGCAGATAAACAGGTGATGGATGAGATTGCTGGTCAATGAGAAAACTGGTCTTTGAAGGCGATACGTGGGAAGCCTATGAACAATTGCGTAAACAAAATAAACAACTTCATACAAAGCTCTGCAAGCTTATAAAAGAAATGCTACGAGGCAACCCCGCCGTGGGAATTGGGAAACCAGAACCCCTAAAGCATCAATACCAAGGTCTATGGTCGCGCCGAATTTCAGCAGGTGACAGGGTCATTTATCGCTACGATGATGAGGCTTTGTATTTATTTGCGATTGGTGGGCATTATGATGTTTAAAAATTTAGTCTAATATTAATCTCAAAAGAGAATCAGAAATTCTGAAGTCAGTCTTGCCCAAACTATAACTATCGTAATGATTTCATCATCAAAAAGTCGACCGTTTTAATTATAAAAATAGCGCTCATGCATGTCCTAGTTTTTTCAGGCTTGATGTCTCACGTTATAACGAAAAGCAATTTATACAGCCTAAATTATCTTTCCATGTTTTTCTGAAGCTTGTTAGCTAACCATATTTTTATTAGTGACTGCCTTGTGACACCGATGCGATTGGCTTCTTTGTCGAGTGCTTGAATCATCCAGATTGGAAAATCAACATTGACACGTTTGGGACTTTGCGCCGATCTTTTACCTTTTTCCAGTTTTAGGTGGCGGGTTATATCTTGTCCTGAT
>Ga0209633_10002521_pt1 | contig 17605 bp, 13 predicted proteins | sample Cruoilmetagenom1_FD_187290 | JGI IMG/M metagenome (GOLD analysis project Ga0209633, IMG submission 187290) | Oil polluted marine microbial communities from Coal Oil Point, Santa Barbara, California, USA - Sample 1 (SPAdes) (version 2) | ecosystem: Environmental > Aquatic > Marine > Oil seeps ... | reverse complement strand
TTAATGGCGACATTTATATTCCAGCAACAAGCTTTTGCTCAGTTTACACCAGAAGCTGGACCAATGAATCAAGCAACATCAGACGCGTGGCAAGGTGCTATTCGTGGTGTTGAAAATGAAATTCTCAATGGAATAGTCATGGATAAGGGCGCTGCCGGAGCTGGCGCGCCGCTGGTGTTTTTCACAACCGGGCGTTTGCGTACAGAAGACCATGACCGAATGAAAGATAGCTTGTTCGGACAAACCGTTGATTTCGATTCATATGAGCAGTCGATATTTGCTGGAATTAAGGTAAGTCTACCCGGAGAAGTTTTTGGAGGGCGTGTCGCAGGTGGTGCGTTTCTAGGTCACTCCCAGCTTGATGTTGATTTCGGAACCGCACCATTGGCGGGAATATTAACTCCGGCGGGTGATTATGATAATGACGCGCTCATTTACGGTGGGTATGCAACTTTTGTTCATGACGCATTTTACTTATTGGGTACTGCGGCGTTTGCCGATGGTGATGCTGATTTCATCGCTCATCCAAACAATTTTAGCCGTAATTTTGACACTGAAGGTTACATGTTAAGCGCACAGATGGGTACTGTTATTCCTCTTGTGTCGAATATCAACCTGGACCTGCGTGCCGGAATCAGCAAATTTGATTTTGACGCAGATAAATTCCTCTCCTCGCTGGGAACGTTCTTCTTCAAGAATGACCTGGAAACGACAACACTACTTCTGTCTGCCCAGCTTTTCACGGCTATAGAGTCAAATGGAATGGTCATCAGGCCCTATATTAAAGGTCAGATCCGAAATGAACTCGACTATGACAATACCTTCAAAGCAACTTTTTCCGCCACAGGTGTCATTGCGCCACCTCTTGTTACCTTCGAACAGGATGATACGGTCACCAATTTCGAGCTTGGAGCCAATGTAACCAGCGGCGCGTTTAGTTTCTCAGCAGCCGGTTTTGGTGAATGGGCCGGTGACCGTGACGGGTATGGTGGCAGGCTCGCCGTAAAATATAAGTTCAATTGACCTGACCGCTATTATTTAAATATGAATTCTACGGATCCGGATTGCGATCACAATTTTTAGTGATTGTGTATTCGGATCTGTGATGTCATTGCTGATGCTCAATGATGTGTACTTAGCGTAATGAACGCCATCTCAGGGTTGATTAGCGCAAGCCCATTGATTTAGATCATCTCCGGTTATGGCCCATAGAAGAATTAACAACATACATTTTTATCTTCTGATATTGAACTAAAACCAGTCCAATCGAATGGAGATAGAAAACACCATATTTTCCCACGACCTTCCACAAAGGTGTTTTCTCCCTATCTCACAAAAATGTAATGTGTACGCATCACTTCTCATATCGTCACAAGCCGCCCTTTCGTGCGCTTTGCTCCCACGGTGACAACAGCCATTTTATGTATATTTTGAGTGTTCTCTGAATTTCGGAAACTGAGTTTCGGAATTTGATTTCAACAGGAGAGCACCAATGAAAAAATATTCAATTGCTATGCCGATCCGCCGTGGAGCTACGGCGCGAACTCCTTTCCATCCGTTTCAAAAACCAATGCATATCCACTGATGAAGACGAACGCCAACTCCGGTACGCCTTTCATGGGAATGGGCTATTGGACCCGACAGAATGCCGAACTATGTCTTGTCGCCAAGCGCGGTAAAATGAACCGTCAGCATAAATCTATTTCATCCATCATCATGGAGCCGCGTCGTCGGCATTCGCAAAAGCCCGATCAAGTGCGCCGCGATATTGTTCGTGTCGCGGGCGATCTCCCACGTATTGAGCTCTTCGCCCGCAACAAAACACCTGGCTGGGATATCTGGGGCAACGAAGTCGCTAGCGACATTTTTTTGGGAGAAAAGCCATGAGACTTAATTTTCCTGGATTATTTGGGCTAAAACTCTGGCAGATATTCGCACTCATTAGCGGCACCATCATCGCGCTCGCCATGGGACTTGCCAGCATCTCCTATAGCGCCACTCTCGGCACCGATGAGTTGGCCTTTCCGGTCCTGCCGCTGACCAATGCCTTGTTATTTTCCATCCTCGCATTTGCCTTTGAGCTTGGAATGACCGCCAGTGTTTTTGGTTTTTGGCATTGGCGCTTGTGTAATCCACTGGCGGCGATGTTCTGCGTTGCCCTTTTTGTGATCAGTAGCGCATATTCCGTCCACGCGGTCAGAGGTTATATTGCGCTCAATGTAACAAAGGCTGAAAGCACGGATGCGCGCGTTCATAACATAGCCGGTTCCCTTAGGTTTGAACTTGATGACGCACAGGCGCATCTCAGCGCATTGCGCACGGCGCTCCTCAAATCACGCGGGCGTCGACGTTCGGTACGCGCGGAAATTTAGATGAAAATTTAAAGTCGAGCAAGGCGCTTGAGCTCAGAGCTCCAGATCTGATAGAAACACTACCTTCACAACCCGAATCTGGGGGGGGCGCCTGGTTGGGAAGCTATACCCAAGCAGCGCCCGAGCACTGCGCTTATCGAGAGTGTTGAGCTGGTGGATAGCTTCCCAACTACAACGCAAGCGCTCAAAAAGCCCTATCGTTTAAACGTCCCCGTGACCCATCAAAGTGCGCGCATCGATATTGGCATTGAACCGAATTATGCGTTTGCGCTCTATCTACCAAAGGTCAAACGCCGGGCATTCTTCTTGGTGGAAATCGACCGGAGCACAATGCCGGTTGCGCGACGTGATCTTCGGCAATCATCCATATTGCGCAAGCTGCTGGCCTATCAAGCCATGTGGAAATCAAAACGCCATAGCCAACATTTTGGTTGGCGTAATTTTCGAGTGCTGTTTGTAACAACAAACCCGGAGCGCGTGGAAAATATGATTTCCTGTGCGAACGATCATGCGCTCACAAAAGGGTCGGCATTATTTTTGTTCGTGGATAAGGAGGCGCTTTATGAAGGTGATGAGCTGTCGCATAATTGGATTGATGCTCGCAGTGTATCGCTGCAATTACTGCCATGAGTAAATCTGAGGGTGAGGAATGAATATTGCTGTCAGTCTAAAAGCGGACATAGCCGAAAGCTGAATAAACGTGTGCTTGTGACCCGAAGCGGAATAGGACGTCATTAGACAATTGTTGCAGGGTTCGTCCGCTATAGTAAATCGCTGCCATAGCACGTAGATAAAGGATCGCTGCCATTTGCCAGAATTGGTATTTTATGGTTGCTTCCTGCGATGCAGGATTTTTCGTTCGCTCTTAATAGCGTTTAGATCCGTTGTGCCGGCCATTTCATTTTCATATAAATGTCACCACGCCTGAGCTCATCAAGCATTTGATCAAGCCGTTTTTGACGCGTTGCCGCACGTTTGGCACGCATGACCCAGTCTATGTAATCGTTGCGTTGATAGGATGGGCGATCACCATAGGCACGCTCTAAATTATCGCGCTCAATCGCTTCACTTATGAATGTCGGCATGGGATTGATCGGTCGCTTGAGACTCTTCTTTTTATTGCCCCTTCTTCCCTTATTTCTCTGTCTACCTGCCCCCGCTCTGTCGCTCGGACTTTTATCGTTTTTAAGCAGGTTGTTTTTCATGATGATCAACATATCGATAAGTTGGTCAGCACTCCCCTCATTAAGACTGGCGAGGGATTTTTCATCAACCCGATCCGCTGCCGTTTCCATTATTTCAACGAGCTTGTCCACCTTGGAAGTTTTGCAAACCAACTTTGCTCTGCGATCCCTGGGATCAGTGCGCCGTTTTATCCATCCCCCCTCTTCCATTCTGTCGAGGAGCTTGCCTAATGGCGCTTTTTCCATATCGGTATCCTCGCCAAGGGCCTTCTGGGTTTGACCATCATTGCGAATAATATGAGCGAGCACAAACCATTGAGCTCTCGTCAATCCGACCTCCCGAACCTCGCGGTCAAAGGTAACACGCATCAGTCGGGCTACGTCATGAATGAGGAACCCGAGTGAGCGTTCATAGTCATTGGCTTTTCGCTTGCTAATTTTAGTATCCATATATACTAATTTATCCAATAATATTTGTAAGTCCACAATTATAAAGCAGGCGACATCATGCCCACCACCAGATCCCAGTCGACAGTCGTGGTCTTTGCCACTCTTGTTGCTACCATGTTTATCCTGAACGCGCCGACCGCAGCAGCTGAGGCTAGGACCGGGCATGCCGCAACCACTCAACCTGCTCGTAAGCTTGCTCTGCATATTGTCAAAGCAAAAAATCTCACAATTCAAAAACCCATAACCGGAACCGGAACGATCTTCGCTCATAAAACCAGCATGATCGGTCCACTTGTTCAGGGGCAGATCATAAATGTTCTGGTTAATGTGGGGGACCGGGTAAAGAAGGCGCAAGCTCTGTTTGAGATACGTCCTCACACCTACAAATATCGGCATGATGAAGCTATTGCCCAGGTTAAGCGGGCGGAAGCTGTGGTCAATGAGGCACAATTGGCGCTCAAACGGTCAGCTCGGCTCATTAAGCATAAAAATATCTCCGAGGCGACCCACGACAAGAATAAACGAACCGTGCAGGTAGCACAGGCCGATCTTGAAATGGCGAAGGTCGGAAGAAAACGCGCCAAAAGAAATCTTGATGACACGATCGTCTACGCACCATTTGAGGGCGTCGTCACGGCACGTTACAAGGACGAAGGGATCTATTTGTCGACCCTGCTGACGGGCAATGGCGGCAACGCGGTCGTGGAGCTGCAAAAGATCGATATTGTGCTTGCAATCGTGCAGATTCCCGCCCGTGAGGTGGAACACATGCGCAGCGGTGCGCCTGCCAAACTCTATATCGACGGCATCAGCAAACCGGTCGACGCAAAAATAACAATCATCAATTATAAAATCGATGTGACGACCCGAGCAGCAGAGGTCCGGATTGTCATTCCCAACAAAGATTACACTATTAAACCGGGATTGTTTGTCCGTGCTGAAATCATGCCCAAAAGCCGGACGGCCATCGTCCTTCCCCGTCAGGTCGTGCTTGGCCCGGTAAGCAGTCCATATGTCTATATTTACGAAAACGGTAAAGCCGTTCGCAAAAGCGTAAATATAGCTGACCTCGATGCCTTGCGTGTCGAAATTATCTCTGGCCTGAAAAATAGCGAACCCATACTGGCGGGCCCGGACCTCAAGCACCTCTCAAATGGTGTCCGGATAGGGGAGCTCAGCGATGTGGCTGGTTGACCTCTCTATAAAGCGACCTGTTCTCGCGGTTATGATGATCGGTACTCTGGTGGTATTGGGTATTGTCTCCATCGGCCGCCTCGGCGTTGACCTTTTTCCCAATGTCGAATTCCCTTTCGTTTCCGTGGTCACTACCCTTGAGGGTGCCAGCCCGGATACGGTTGAGACCGAGATCAGCGATATTCTTGAAGAGAATATCAACACCATATCTGGCATCAAACAGCTCAAATCAGTGAGTGCGGAGGGGATTTCCCAAGTTTTTATCGAGTTTGAACTGGAGGAGGACGTTAACGTCAAGGCTCAGGATGTGCGCGACAAGGTCGCCATTGCCCGTCGCGACCTGCCCTTTGACATCGACCCGCCGATTGTCGAGAAACTCGATCCAGATGCCGCACCAATCCTCTCGATCATGATCGCCGGTGATATTTCCATCGGCGACATCACAACATTTGCCGATGATGTGGCCAAGGAGACTATTCAGCGGCTTCCCGGCGTTGGCTCTGTTGCCATGGTCGGTGGTCGGGATCGCAAGATCCGCATCTGGCTGAATGCTGAAAAGATGCGGGCATACGGTGTCACTGCCGATGATGTGGTGCGGGCTGTGCATAATGAGCACGCTGAAATACCCGGTGGGCGCATGGAAACCGGTGGTGGCAGAAACGAATTTGGTATCAAGACCAAGGCCGAAGCCGGAACGTCGACCGAATTCGCATCGCTTGTCATTGCGTACCGGAAGAACGGCATGGCAACGCGCATAGGCGATGTGGCGCGGATTGAAGACGGGCTTGAGGATGAACGCAGCTATGCCCAGCTAAACGGTCGGCCAGGCGTATCCCTTGAAGTGCGAAAACAATCAGGGGGCAATACGGTTAAAGTGGCATTGGCCGTTCGGGCGGAAGTGGAAAGACTGAAAAAACTGGCGCCCGCAGGCGTAGAGATTATCGTCGCCCGCGATGTGTCACGCTTTATCGAAAGTTCGATCAATGATGTCAACCACGAGATCATGATTGCCATGGTTCTGGTTGTGCTGGTGGTATATGCTTTCCTGTTGAGTTGGCGTGCAACTTTCATCGTGGCGATTGCCATTCCGACATCTCTGGTCGCGACATTTTTTGCGTTTAACGTTTTCGATTTCACCATCAATATACTGACATTGCTAGCGCTTACTGTTTCCATCGGCCTGCTGGTTGATGATGCGATTGTGGTGATCGAGGCCATTCAGCATGATATCGATCGGGGGATCAAACCGATGAAAGCCGCGTCCGACGGCACCAAAAGAGTGGGGCTTGCGGTTTTGGCCGGAACATTTTCTACCCTGGCCGTGTTTGTACCCATCGCCTTCATGTCGGGGATCGTCGGCCGTTTCTTTTTTCAATATGGACTGACAATCGTTTTTTCAGTTTCGGTTTCGCTCCTTGTGGCGCTGACGCTGACGCCGATGTTGTCATCGCGCTTTCTCAAGGTCGCCAAGGGACATAAGGCATTATTGCGACCCATCGAAAACTTCCATCAGGGCCTGGAGAGCGTATATCGTTATGCTATTTCCATGGCTGTACGCTGGAAATATATTGTCATGATCATCGCCTTTGGCAGCCTGTGGATTGGCGCAATCTATGCCCGCGAGATCCCCATGGGGTTTACCGCAAAGGCTGATCGCAGTGAATTTCAGGGAAATATTGATTTGCCGCTCGGGAGCGGCATCGACACCGCGAAGGATGCAGCCCTGCGTATCGAGAAAGCGCTCAAGCCACTAGACCATATCGAGAACATTTTTATAACAGCCGGTGCCGGCTCCCAGGGCAAGGTCAATCAGCTCGGCTTTTATGTGACGATTACACCAAAGCAGGAGCGCGACATTAATCAGGTCCACATTATGGATATTGCGCGCAACGCAATTGGCAAGGCAGTACCAGAGGCCATCAAGATGACCATTGCAGAAGTTCCCTGGATTTCAGGGGGCGGGTTATCGACAGGCGATCTCGAGCTTGTTGTACGCGGTGATGATCTTGTCGCTCTACAATCATATACCGACGCCTTGATGCAGGATATGCGGGGTACAGGAAAATTTGTCGATGTGCGCTCAAGCTATGAGGGAGGTAAGCCGGAGCTGCAAATCCTGTTTGACCGCTGGCGTGCCGGAGATCTTGGCATCTCTGCCCGCGCCCTCGCTACGACGGCACGAGCCGCCATTGGCGGGGTTGATGTCGGCAGTTTTGAAGACCGGGGAAAGCGCTATGATATACGTGTGCGCCTTGAGGAGGATCAGCGTCAGTCGCCCGAGCAATTGGGCATCATGCAGATCCGCGCGACAAATGGCAGTCTCATTAACCTTGCAAGCGTTGCCGATATAACTTTCAATTCAGGCCCGGCCCAGATCGACCGCCTCAACCGGGCGCGCAAAATTTCCGTTTACGCCAACGCCAAACCGGGTGTGGCGCTTGGTACGGCCAATATACAGCTTGAGGAGGTCATTGCAAAACGTCCCATTCCAGAGGGAATGAACGTTACCTATGAGGGCAAGGTGGAGAAGATGAAAGAGGTATCGACTTCCATTAGCGCCGCCTTCATCCTGGCTATGATCGCACTTTACATCGTTCTTGCCAGTCAGTTCAACAGTTTCACCCAACCGATACTGGTCATGCTGACCGCGCCCTTGAGCTTTTCGGGCGCTTTTGCCGCCATGTATTACGGTGGGTTTGTATTGTCTCTTTTCGCCCAGATTGGTCTTCTGGCATTGATGGGTATCGTTATGAAAAACGGCATTTTGCTCGTTGACCGCGCCAATCAGCTGATGGAAGAAGGCATGGACAGCCACGACGCCATCATTAATGCCGGTCCTGAACGTCTGCGCCCGGTTCTGATGACCGCCTTTTCGGCCATATTCGGTATGATGCCGGTTCTGATTTCTTCGTCAGATGGTGCGGAATGGCGCAATGTCATGGGCGCGATTATAATTGGCGGTCTCTTTTCCTCGACCTTCCTCACCCTTCTCGTTGTCCCCGCCGCCTATAGCATCATGGCCAATATCGGCGACGGTATTAAAACATTGATCGGACGAATGGGAGGCAATAGAAACAAGGTACCAAAGCAAGTGCCAGCACCAGGTGGAGATTAAGTTGCAAGTCGACAAATCAATAATAGCGGGCGGAATTATTTTAGCGGGCCTGGTCGGATATCTTGCCTTCTTCGGTAACAATGAAAGTCAACTGCCTGAAGGTATCATCGCGGGCAATGGGCGCATTGAGGCCGTGCAAATTGATATTTCCACCAAAATACCAGGACGTATCAAAAAGATCATGGTCAGGGAGGGTGATCTTGTTGGAGAAGGTCAGCAACTGGCACTGATTGACGCCGCTCAACTTCAGGCTCAATTATTTCGTGCCAAAGCCGATATTGCACGCGCACAAAGCCTCGTCGCTCAAGCCAAAGCCTCCATCGCACAAGCAAAGGCTCAGCTCAACCTCGCTAAAAAAGAACTCGACCGGGCATCCGCCCTGGTCAAGCGTGGACATACCAGTGAACAGACCTATGATATTCGCCTCAATCAGCACGAAGTTGCAAAGGCAAATCTGGGTGCGGCCGAAGCCATGCTGGTTTCAAGAGAACGTGGTGTGGATGCGGCGCGTGCGGGAGCACAAGAGATCGAAACCCAGATCAAAGACTGCATTTTAATCAGTCCGACCGTTGGCCGTGTCCTCTATCGTCTGGCGGAACCAGGTGAAGTGCTCGGCCCTGGTGGAAAAGTACTGACGCTTGTCAATCTCGCAGATGTCTACATGGAAATTTTTCTCCCCGCTATTGCGGCACATCGCCTGTCGATCGGCTCAGAAGCGCGGATCGTGATTGATGGAACAGACTTTGCTATCCCTGCAACCGTCAGTTTTGTCTCAACTCAAGCACAATTCACACCAAAACAGGTCGAAACCTATACGGAGCGTGAAAAACTTATGTTTCGTGTGAAGGTCCGTGTGCCCCGTGAGCTCGTCAAGAAACACATCGACCTCGTAAAAACCGGGATCAGGGGCGTTGCATATGTAAGGACCGGTTTTGATCCCCCCGATTGGCCTGAGCGATTGGAGAAGAGATTTGAGGGCGTTCCTAAAAAACCAAGCGGATCATGATCATGCCCTTGCCGGATCAGTCCCTAATAGCCGCCGTGACCTCGGTCTCCCATCGTTACGAAAAGGTGATCGCGCTCGACAATATATCTTTTGAAATACCCGCAGGTTGCATGGTCGGCTTATTGGGGCCGGATGGTGTTGGAAAGTCTACGTTGCTAGGTCTCCTGTCGGGTTCGCGCAAATTGCAAGAAGGTTCCATTGAAGTGCTGGGCGGCGATATGCGCTCGGCGCGAGAGAGGCGTTCCATATGCTCAGAAATTGCTTATATGCCGCAGGGCCTTGGAAAAAACCTCTATATGGAACTCAGCGTTTCAGAGAATCTCGACTTCTTCGCAAAACTCTTTGAGCAATCGCCTATCGAGAGAAAGCACCGTATTGAGCGGCTAACGCGAGCGACCGGCCTTCATCCATTTTTGAACCGCCCGGTTGGCAAGCTTTCCGGCGGCATGAAACAAAAACTCGGCTTGTGCTGTGCGCTTATTCATGATCCCGATTTCTTGCTTCTGGACGAGCCGACAACCGGAATAGATCCATTGTCGCGTCGACAATTCTGGCAACTGATTGATGCAATAAGAGCCAACAATCCGGCTATGAGCGTACTCGTTTCCACGGCTTATATGGATGAGGTAGAGCGGTTTGACCGGCTCATAGCCATGGATGAAGGGCGGATACTTGCCAAAGGCTCACCAAAGGAGTTGAAAGAAAGAACTGAGACGACCAATCTTGAAGAGGCATTCATTGCGCTTCTGCCCGGCCAAAAACACGATGGCCGTGATCGTTTGAAGATCCCCGAACTAGAGCTGACCGATCAAAGACCAGCACTTTCTGCAAGAGGATTGACCCGCCGTTTTGGCAATTTCACGGCCGTTGACAATGTCAGCTTCGATATTGCGGCGGGAGAAATATTTGGCTTCGTAGGTTCAAACGGCTGCGGTAAGACCACTACCATGAAAATGCTAACGGGGCTTTTGCCAGCATCCCAGGGTGAAGCATATTTATTTGGGATCCCTGTTGACGCACATGACCTTGAGGCGCGAAAACGTGTCGGTTTCATGTCCCAGTTGTTTTCTCTTTACGGCGAACTCACGGTCGCTCAAAATCTCAATCTGCATGCGCGACTTTTTCATCTCGATCGGGATAAGTCCGCTCGACGAATAGAGAAGCTCATCGAGCGTTTCGGACTTGAGGAACACCGCGATGCGCCAGCCGGCGAACTGCCTCTCGGCTTGCGCCAGCGTCTTTCACTTGCGGTTGCCGTCATACATGAACCGGAAGTGCTTATTCTGGATGAACCGACATCCGGTGTGGACCCAATCGCCCGTGACGATTTTTGGAAATTACTGGTAGAATTGTCGCGCGAAAACAAAGTAACGATTTTCATATCGACGCATTTCATGAATGAGGCGGCACGCTGTGACCGCATTGCGCTTATGCATGCTGGCAAGGTTCTTGCCTGCGAAAAACCCGGACGGCTGATTGAAGAGAAAAAAGCTTCGAGTCTGGAAGAGGCGTTTATATTTTTCATGGAGGAAGCGAGCGAAGACGGTACTGGTGTTATCGAACAAACCAATGCCCTCAATTTAGCCGGGACGCAGAACGTTGAAGCAAAAAAAAGCTATGGCCGATCCATCGCAGGCCTGAGCGTCACGCGGCTACTCGCCTATAGTTACCGCGAGAGCATGGAGGTCATACGCGATCCTGTCCGTCTGGCATTTGCGTTTGTCGGAAGCGTCATCCTTCTTGCCATCATGGCTTACGGCATATCGCTTGACGTCAATAGCCTCACCTATGCAGCGCTTGACTATGACAAAACGCCTGAAAGCCGGCGCTATTTAAGCAATTTTAGCGCCTCGCGCTATTTTATAGAAAGGCCGCCACTTAGCAGCAAATTCGAGCTTGATGCGCGTTTGAAATCAAACGACATTACCCTCGCCATAGAGATACCACCGGGCTTTGGACGGGAGATGAAAAGAAATTCCTCGCCCGAGATCGCTGCTTGGATTGATGGCGCCAACACGATGCGTGCGGGCACAATCGAAGGCTATGTCGCCGGAGGTCATGCACACTTCATCTCCGACCATCTGCGCGAGCTGGGTTTAAGCAGTGCCGTTGCGCGGTCCGCGGTGGTGGAGCCGCGTTTCCGCTATAATCCGTCATTTGAAAGTATTTTTGCGATAGGGCCCTCCATACCCGCACTACTCCTGCTCCTGTTTCCGGCAATCCTTATGGCGGTGAGCATCGCACGTGAAAAAGAAATAGGCACCATTACTAATTTCTATGTGACGCCGACGACCCGGATTGAGTTTCTTCTTGGCAAGCAATTGCCATATATCGCGATCGGCGTTGTCAATTTTCTTATACTCACTGTGTTCGTAATTCTCGTCTTCGGCGTGCCCCTCAAGGGAAGTGTGATGGCATTGGCCGTAGGCGCTCTGCTCTATATCGCCGCCTCAACCGCCTATGGATTGCTCATTTCCTCGATAACCGGAACCCAGGTCGCGGCCGTTTTTGCAGTCGCGGTTCTTTCGATGTTGCCGACCCTGCAATTTTCCGGATTGGTCCAGCCGGTTTCCACGCTCGAAGCATCCGGTCGCTTGATGGGTGCCTTATGGCCGACAACCTATTATATGCATTTGAGCGTCGGAGCCTTCACCAAAGGCTTGGGTTTTAGCGATCTCACAACCGACATTGTAGCACTTGCGGCATTCACGCCGGTGTTCATCGCGCTTGCCGCACTACTCTTGAAAAAGCAGGAGAAATAGATATGCGCGTATGGTCAAACATTTTCTGGCTCGGCACCAAGGAGCTGCGCAGTGTCTTTAGCGATTATGCCATGCTTGCATTAATCGTCTGGGCGTTCAGCTTTTCGATTTACATCCGCTCAAACAGCATCGGTGAAACCATAAATAACGCCACTATTGCCTTTGTTGACGAAGATCGTTCTGCATTATCCGCGCACCTCCGTAACGCTCTTTACCCACCTTACTTCAAATTGCCCGAGCTCATTGAAGCGCACGAGGTGGATGAGGCGCTCAATCAAAATCGCTTCATGTTCGTGGTGGAAGTACCTCCACGGTTTGAGGCCGATATCCGTCAGGGACGAAATCCCGTTTTAAAGCTAAATATCGACGCAACCGCAATCATGCAGGCCAGCCTTGGCGCAGGCTACATAAATAACATCCTTGCCGCTGAAGTGCAGCACTTCTTAAAGCGTTCGGATGAAGTGACCGCACTGCCCGTCAAACTGGTTATGCGGCGGGCGTTTAATCCAAATGATGAAAAAATATGGTTCACTTCGATTGTCGCGCTCCTTGATCAAATTTCAATTCTGACAATTGTTCTCACCGGCGCGGCGCTCCTTCGAGAGCGTGAGCACGGTACAATCCAGCATCTCATGGTAATGCCGCTAACGCCGTTTGAGATTGCTGTCGCCAAAGTCTGGGCTAACGGTCTAATTATTCTGGTTGCGTTTATGCTATCGCTTTTCATTGTGGTGGAAGGTCTGCTTGATGTGCACATAGCCGGTTCGAAATTTCTTTTGCTCATGGGTACGGTAATCTATTTGTTTGCGGCGGCAGCCATTGGCATTTTTCTCGCCACAATAGCGCGTAGCATGGCACAGTTTGCGTTGTTGATGATGATGACGATCTTGCCAATGATGATGCTCTCGGGCGGCATGAGCCCAATTGAAAGTCAGCCCGAAATCATTCAACCGTTCACCTGGCTGCTCCCATCACGCCATTACATAGCGTTCGCCCAGGCGGTCGCATTTCGTGGAGCTGGTCTCGATATCGTCTGGCCTCAGGTTGTGATCGTCAGCGGTCTTGGACTTGCCTTCTTTGGAGGGAGCCTTGCCCTGTTTCGCCGTTCCCTCGAAGTCGCAGAATAAATTATTGCTGCTCGGCGATGTTGTTGGCGAGATGGTTAACGGCTTGGATTGGCAGGAAATACATCGGTAGTTTTTGGCTACTCCAAAAGAATTTCTCTGAGGTCGAATGTGGATATGACGCGAGGTAAGAATATGTGTATTTGTGTTGTTTGGAGCATCTTTACCCAACACCACCAACCCATGATTTTCCGCTATCCTGTCAGAAAGCTGCCGATCGGAAGTGATAGGGCTGTTTATATGACTAATTCCGGTTGTGGCCCATAGAAGAATATCAATATGAAATTTCTAATGTCCGCTATTTACAAACTGCGTTGCTTACAAAAAAAGAAGGCCGCTCCCTGGATAGGCGAGCGACCTTCTTGAAGCTCCTTCAAGAAGAAGAGTTTTAACTCACAAATTCTGGTCAGCTTCCCGCCGTGTAAGGCGTTCATCTATCCAGTCCTCAATCTCGATCAGTAACCACGCTACCCGGTTCTGGCCCAGCCTGATCCTCTTTGGGAATTGGCCTGCTTTCTCCAGTCGCGCGATGTGTTGGGGCGAATGCTGCACCATCTTGACCAGCGCCTTCTTGTCGATTAGCTGCTTTGGATGTGACATCGAATGTGACATTGGATGTCTCTCCTAAATTAAAGGAGCACCCGGATGCCCCAGACACCAAGTGTCTGACACTAAGTGTCGGTTCAGCATGCTATCCGAACCCATTGGGCAATTGCGAATCTATCTGAAACCGTGCGATTTGCCTCGATGAGCATAGGTGAACATAGATGCTTATTTTGCGTATTGAAGCGCTCAATCGTGGATTGACCATTTTTCTAAAGCTTCACGCATCTCGTCAAGATATTGGAACCGATTATACACCGCAGCTACGCCGCTGATGGTGCCAATTTATGGATAGTTCGTGATCTGCCAATACGCGCTCCCTGCTCACTTTAACGGCGGGTCGTGATAATCCCTGACAGGGTGAGCCATCGACGATACCCCGCGACACAGCCCAATTGAAAAAGTGATTGATGTATGCGAATGCGTGGTTGGCCGCACTTGGTGTGCCACGGCCAAGAATGCCGTCCAAAATTGCGACCACGTCCTTTTTTGTTATCTCGCCGATGTCCCTTTGTTTCCAGTTGGGTAGAAAATCTCTGCGAAGTGCACGCTGAACTTATGCCGTGTATTTTGCCGCAGAGCGGTTGCGCAATGCTTGAAAAAATTAGTTTCAAGGACAGATGCGAAACTGCCGCTTTTTGTCGGGAGCAAATCGGTGCATTCCAGCACTTTAGTGTGTGAATTGCCGTCAAATGAAGTGTTCCGCGTCGAGGTATGTTCAAATCCCCTCGTAGAGCAGTTTCGATTTAGTCAAGGTCACTCAACTGCTCTATCTTTTGATTTAACGCGCTTTTTAGCGGAAAATCGGTTTCCACTTTTCCGAAAGTGCTCTAGCGGGAGGGACAGGCTTGGGTGAGTTTACCCCGAAGTGCGTGCGCCTTGCCGACGTCAATGCGTTCCAGAACTCTGTAAATACAGGCGGCGATTTCAGGGCGTGAACCGTTCAATTGTATGAGTGCTGCATTATAATATTGCGTTGCGGCCTGACTTAATTTTCCAGCGTTGTAATAGATGTTGCCGAGCTCGCCTGGCAAATCCGGATTGTCCGGGTAGTTTTTAATCAGGGTAAGATAAGCTCCCTCTGCTTCCGTTTTTCCGGCCGCATAATATTGTCGGGCGAGTTGCCACGACTTAACCAGCGTTGCGTGACTGTTTTCCGGTTGGTTCTTCTTTATGATCGTGACGGATTGCGACCTGGCCGGGTTTTGAGAGTGGTCAGTTTTGGTCTTTACCGCGACTATAGGGGGCGAAGGTTTTTTCGGTTGCGTTGTCACCATCTGTGTGGGCAGTTTTGCCGGAGGAGCTGGCGGTGTCACTTTTGTCGGGGGAGCGGGCGGTGCCATCTTTGCCGGGGGAGCGGGCGGTGCCATCTTTGCCGGGGAAGCGGGCGGTGTCACTTTTGCCGCCGAAACTGTAATGGTCTCTGATGACGTTGTTGATGTCGATGACGTTGTTGATGTCGCATTAGGCGCAGCGACGGACTTGCTTTCTGATGTGCTCGTCTCAATTTTGTCTGATGTCCCTGACTGGGACGCAGTGGAGGTGGATGATTTCCCCGGTTCGAGCATGTAGTTTCCAAAATATTTGTCGGACATGACGGTGTCGCCGACAACGGCAATCATCCTGGTATGGAGTAGGTAACCAAGCGCGCCGGTTACCACGAACATGGCAAAAACAATATGCGTGAACACCGACCGAAAGAAGCGGTATATGCCGCCCGTTTTACGGTTATTGGGCCTGGCGACCGGTTGATCGTGTTTTTGCACGACTTCGGGCGGCGCCTCCGGTTTCGGCATATTGCCGATGGTGTTCTCTTCAATGCTCATCGCCCAGGGGTCCCGGTGCCCTGCTGATTAACTGAACCAGGTGCAGGCATCGCTCCTTGCGCCCTCTGCGTCCCCTGCGCCCCTTGTGTTCCCTGTGCAACATAGCCTTGTGGTGCTGTGCCATATTGCTGGGGGGAGGCAAATGATCCATGCTGCCCCTGCCCGGGATATGCCCCCGGCATTTGGCTGTTTGAACTTGAGCGCGGCATTTGACCGGTCATGCCCTGGTTAGGCATCTGCCCCTGCCCGGGGTGGTGCATATTACCGTGCGATCCCCGTCCCTGATATGGTTGACCGGGGGCATTTGTCTGTCCCGATTGTGGAGGGGTATTTAAGCGGTTGCCCTGGTGTAACTTCTGACGCGCTTTTGCATCAGCCTGAGGGTCAATCTTTTTATAACCTTCGGGTATGGCAAACAGCTTTTCATCTGGCACAGCCTTTTGAATATTAATCAGTTGACGCATGGCACCACCAGCATGTTGTTCGACAATTGATATGCCAAGATCCGGTGCGTATAGTGACATTCCGCGTGCAAACCGTCCATTTGGGCTCATATATGTGATTTCCCAATTTTCAACGTCGCGGTTCTCATATTTCTCTTTTCCGCGCATGATTGCCTGCATTACGCTGCCATCAAGCAATTCCTGACGCAGTGGCATTTTGCGAGTTTTGTCCCACCAGACACGGATGGCGCGCGGTGCGCCCTTTGGTTTGACACTCCAGCGTTCGGTCTTGATACCAAGAAATTCGTCCTCGCCTTCACGCGTGCATTCAAGTCTGGGTGATGGTGTGCAGGGGGCAGCTGGGCGGTCGATCGCGTCAATAGTGGGGGCGGTGTTTTTGAACTCCAAATAGGTGCGGTCGAGAGGAAACAGTACCCGCGTCAACTCCGTGCCTGATTGTGTAATTTGAACGACTGGTCGTCCGCGTTCTTGAAATTCGAAACGCGTGCCGAATTTGCTTACATAGATTTTACCTGATCTCAGCTCCTGACCGGGCATGCTTTGAACTGCATCGGCGGTGAATTCCGGACTGGCTGCCAATACGGTGCCGATCGATCCGATGAGCAGGCACATAGCAGGAATAATTGGTCTCAACATTGGGGGCTCCCTAAATTTGTGCGCGGAACGGGGCCCGGATTAAAATGTCCGGTCCCTATCCCTTGCAATAACCGACGTCGTTCTGGCTGCATTACGCAATGAGCAACATTGCTCATTGCGTTTCAGCGGCTCTTTTTTTTATCGGGTCTTTGGTGGTTGTGGTGGCTGTGGTGCCTGGGCCACTGGCGGACGATAACCATAAGGTGCGCCATAACCTGGTTGCCCGTATGGCGCTCCATAACCTGGATATCCGCCACCGTATCCTGGATAGCCGCCGCCGTATCCTGGATATCCGCCACCATATCCTGGATATCCGCCACCGTATCCTGGATAGCCGCCATAACCTGGATATCCGCCACCGTATCCTGGATAGCCGCCGCCACCCCAGTTAGGTGAACCGCGACCAGAACCGCGACCAGAGAAGTTCATTCCGAAATTTCCCGAGCCGGTGCCATTACCCCAACCATTCCCATTTCCCCATCCTGGACCACCGCCCCATGGACCCCAGCCTCCCCACGCCTTCGCATCATCGGCGGTAAGGGCGATTGCGCCTAAACCCAAGACCGCTGCTATCACAGCAGGACCTATAATTTTTCTCATGATCTATACTCCTAGTTTACCTCCCTTCATGTGGGTTAGCGCGACGGGAGAAGGGATTAATACCCGTTGCACTTCGGACCAATTGGCCCTAACTTGATTACTCTTTTTCTTCCTTATGTTCGTTGACTTATGTCATTCTCTACTGATTTAATATCTTCCGCATACAGTTTTTTTTACTGATTGTTTTCTTGGTTACCAACCACCCGGGAAGCCGGGGCCGTATGGACTTAGGTACATGCCGCCGACCCCGCCATATGGATTGCCGAACG
>Ga0209633_10002520_pt1 | contig 17605 bp, 10 predicted proteins | sample Cruoilmetagenom1_FD_187290 | JGI IMG/M metagenome (GOLD analysis project Ga0209633, IMG submission 187290) | Oil polluted marine microbial communities from Coal Oil Point, Santa Barbara, California, USA - Sample 1 (SPAdes) (version 2) | ecosystem: Environmental > Aquatic > Marine > Oil seeps ... | reverse complement strand
GAAGATGAAAAAAGACAAGCTAGAGGAAGTTCAGAGAGAAGTAAAATTTCCAATTGTCAACTTGAATGACCCAGGACAAAGAAGGGTTGTCTTTATTTTCGTTATCGGCACGGCTATTTTCTTGCTATTCACAGCATTAGGCAGCTATGAAGTTTTTCACTATACTGCATCAAATGAGTTTTGCGGTACAATGTGCCATTCGGTAATGGAACCAGAATATGTCACCTATCATGGTTCAGCTCATGCTCGTGTTAGTTGTGTTGAATGTCATGTTGGTTCAGGAGCAAGCTGGTATGTAAAATCAAAACTTTCTGGTTTATATCAGGTTTATTCTGTTATTGCAAAAGCCTACCCCACTCCCATCGAAACGCCGATTCACAACCTCCGGCCGGCTCAGGAGACTTGCGAAAAATGCCATTGGCCTCAAAAATTCTATGATCCTAAATATGTAACTAAGAAGCATTATCTAACGGATGAAGAAAATACAGAATGGAACATCCAGATGTTAATGAAAACTGGTCCACAACATAGTGCCCTGGGTTTAACAGAAGGTATTCATTGGCATATTAATCCGAATGTAAAGATCGAATACACATCAAACAGTAAAAGAGATACAATTGTTGAAGTAGTTTATACTGACTTAAGCACTGGTAAAACAAGGGTTTATAAAGATGAAGTAAATTCTATCGAATCATCACCTGAAAGTCATCAAACAAAATCAATGGATTGCCTTGATTGCCACAACAGGCCATCCCATGACTATCTTTCACCTACTCATTTCGTTGACAATGAAATAACTGCAGGTAATATCTCACAAAACATTCCTGAAATAAAATTGATTGCTATGGAAATTCTAGTTAGAGAATTCCCTACAACTGATAGCGCAATGACCTATATTTCAGCTAAAGTCAACAAATATTATAGTGAATATTACGAAGAATTTTACGCGGATAATAAGCCACTTATTGATAATGCAATTGCAGCAATACAGGATGGATACAAGAAGAATATCTTTCCATTCATGAAAGCACAATGGAATAAATATCCTAATTTCTTAGGTCACGTTGAGTCAATGGGGTGTTACCGTTGTCACAATGATAATTTCAAAAGTGAAGATGATCATATTATATCTATGGACTGTACCCTTTGTCATTCCATAAAAGCACAAGGACCTTCAGGTGACATGGAATATGCAAATGCAGATAGTTCATTAATTTTTAATCATCCATTTGAAATGACTGACTGGCAAGATATGCCATGTTTTGAATGCCATATGGAATTGTTTTAATTACATAATAATCAATTAAATAAAAGCTTTATATGTTCTGATAATTTTCTTATTAACCAATACGAACCAAACCGATGAAAAAGTTAAGCCTTATCAATCTGGCATTATTAATGAGCCTGTTTCTTTGTGCGCAAGAAATAACTGATGAGCAAGCTGAACATTCACCTGAGAATAGTAAGTGCTTTAATTGCCATAGTAGTCATACCTACACTTATTATAACGATGTAATCGAACGGAATGTAACCAAGAGAATGAATCCTTATTTTCTGGTTGATTCCGTTTTATATTATGATCAAAATCACAGTTCATTTGAATGTATAGATTGCCACTCGTATGATTACAGAACCTTTCCTCATGACAATGAATTACAAATGGATCCAATGCCATCATGTCTCGATTGTCATGAAGGAGATGAAGAAACTGAAGAATACAATTTTGAAAAGATAGATCTGGAATTTATCGAGAGTGTGCATTCTACAAAGCACAGTGATGAATTTACCTGTTGGATGTGCCACAATCCACACACCTACAAGATTAATGCCCGTAACAATGAAAACGTAAAGGAAACCATTGTCTACGATAACAATATTTGTTTGAGTTGCCACGCTGATATAAATAAATATCAGCTTATTTCATCAGAGAAAAACCCAAATGTTATTGAAAAACATGATTGGCTTCCTAATCAGATAGCACATTTTGCATCTGTAAGATGTATCGAATGTCATACACATTCCACGGGTGATGTACTAGTAGCCCATCATATTCAAACTAAAGATAAAGCAGTGAAGAAATGTGTTGAGTGTCATTCAAGTAACTCAATACTAATGGCTTCTTTATACAAATTCAAAGCTCAGGAAAACAGAAGGAAGTATGGATTTTTCAATGCAGCAATCTTGAGTGACAGTTATATGATTGGTGCAAATAGAAACCTATACTTAAATATACTTAGCGGAGCTATTTTTGGTATAATTATTTTTCTAATACTTATTCATGCAATCTTAAGAATCTTACTAAAATGACAAAGCCAATGTATTTATACCCTCTATGGGTAAGGTTATGGCATCTTGCAAATGCATTAATGTTTCTAGCTCTAATTGCTACGGGTTTGAGTTTGCAATATTCCAGTATGGACTACACTATTATAAGGTTCGATTATGCAGTATCTATTCATAATATTACGGGTATTGTTTTGTGCGTTGCTTATATATTCTTTTTGTTTGCAAACCACTTTACATCAAATGGTAATTATTACCAGTTACATTTAAAAGGGATGTTTGACCGCACGCTTAAACAACTCAGATATTACTCATACGGGATTTTTAAAAATGAAGAAGCACCTTTTCCCACTGTAGTTGGCAGGAAGTTTAATCCTCTACAGAAAATAAGCTATGTATTTGTAATGTATATATTCATGCCTGTAGTAGTAATTACTGGTGTTGCATTATTCTTTCCGGATATGTTACCTGATAAAATATTTGGTATTGGAGGAGTTCATTTCTTTGATCTAATTCATATTATTTCGGGATTCATATTATCCATATTTATAGTGATTCATATTTACTTCTGTACAATTGGAAAAACGCCTCTGACTAATTTTAAAAGTATGATAAACGGATGGCACTAAACACTAACAGTAGTAACCATTTCAATAAATCAAATATTACACTTAGACATAAGAAGATATGAAGGGATGGATATTTTTCTCAAGAAACCTGACAATGCTTTGCCTTGTTACATTTCTTTTATACTCAAGTAATATTACAGTGGCACAGTCGGATGAAGACTGTATGATGTGTCATGAAGATCCGGAATTAATAGTTGAACGTGATGGAAAGTCTATTTCCATGTTTGTAGAGTTAAACACACTAACACACTCAGTACACAATGAAGTCACCTGCATTGAATGTCATGATGATGTTGACACAGAAGAATATTTTCATTCTGATCAATTAAAAAAATTAAAGCTTGTTAACTGTGGAAGCTGTCATGAGACAACTGATATGCAGTTTTTTGCAGGCATTCACGGTCAGGCTCTTAGCCTGAATGAACCATATGCTCCTGATTGTAAAGAATGTCATGGCACACATGATATGCTATCACAATGGAACCCCAAGTCAATGACCTATAAGATGAATATCCCGATACTATGTGGTAATTGTCATAAAGAGGGAGCATCGGTAGCAAGAATTTATAAAATTGATGAGCATAATATTGTAGAAAACTACAGCCAGGGGATACATGGCAAAGGACTTTATCAAAGTGGTTTAATTGTAACAGCAACATGTAACGACTGTCACAATAGTCACATGATACTACCACATGAAAGCCCAAATTCATCCGTAAATCCAAAGCGGATAGCACGGACTTGTATGAAATGTCATGTTAGAATTGAGGAAGTTCACAAAAAGGTAATCAAAAGTGAATTGTGGGAGAAATCGCCCGGTGCTGTACCGTCATGTTCTGACTGCCATCCTCCTCACAAAGTTGAGTATCAGAATATTGAAGAGGTTACACCAAATAAAGCCTGTTTAAAATGTCACCAAAAAGATGCCTCAAATGGTGAATACTTAATTAATAAGGCTGGCGATACACTTCAGTTCGAACTATCCCATCTGGCAAATTCTGTTCATTCCAATATACAATGTGCAAAATGCCATACCGGGTTAATTCACAATGATGAACTTAGTTGTGAAACAATTGATAAAGTTGATTGCTCAAACTGTCACATTGAAGTTTCAAACGAATATTTTACTAGTGGGCACGGAATGAGTTTCTTACGAAAAGAGGAAGAAGCACCATATTGTACTGATTGCCATGGGACTCACGAAACAAAGTCCAGATTTGATGACACTTCACCAACCTATCGGGGCTCTATCCCTACTCTTTGCGGAGGGTGTCATAAAAAGGATGGCGACGCAAATAGAATTGCAGAATTAAAGGAGATTAATGCTTATCTCGATTATTCTACTAGCATACATGGTAAAGGGCTTACTGAAAAAGGATTGTTGGTAAGTGCAGTTTGCACTGACTGCCATACGACACATCATGAGCTGAAAGAAAGTGACTCACTCTCCTCGGTCCATCCGAGCAATGTTCCAGGCACCTGTGCCAAATGTCATAAAAGCATCTACGAAGATTATAATGAAAGTGATCATTCCATAGGTAATAACGGTGGTGACAGCACCTATCCAACTTGTTCCACTTGCCATTCGGCACATGTGATAAGTGAAATTGATAAGGATAAATTTATGACTGAGATTACACACCAATGTGGTTCTTGTCATGAATATCTTTCAGAAACATATAAAGATACATATCATGGCAAAGCTTATATGCTTGGTGACATGGATGCTGCCAGATGCTCTGATTGTCATGGTGCTCATAAAATTCTAAAAGTAGATAACCCAAATTCCATGGTAGGTTATAAAAACATAGTAAACACTTGTGCTCAATGTCATGACAATGTTACTCTTGAGTTTACCGGATACCTTACTCATGCTACTCACAACGACAATCCTATTCTATTCTGGTCATTTTGGGGAATGACATCATTATTGATAGTTGTATTCGGATTTTTCGGCCTGCACACTTTAATTTGGTTACCACGTTCACTTAAACAACGAAAAATAAACAAACATTCAATACCTGTTGGTCCTGCTAAATATTACAGGCGATTTAATAAACGACAAAGGGTTACCCACATTATGGTCATACTGAGCTTCTTACTGCTGGCCTTAACCGGGATGACATTAAAGTTTGCTCATATGGAGTGGGCATCATGGATAGCAAACAATTTACTTGGAGGTGTGAAGTCAGCAGGATTGATACATAGGTTTGCTGCTATAGTCACATTTGCATATTTTACTTTTCATCTCTTAACACTATTCCAGTTAAGGGCTAAAGAAGGAATTAGTGCAAAAGAGTTTCTTTTTGGAAAAAATTCATTGATGTTTAGCAAGCAGGATTTAAAGGATATTGGCGCATCATTCCGATGGTTTTTAGGAAGAGGACCACGACCTGAATACGGACGTTGGACGTATTGGGAAAAGTTCGATTATATGGCCGTATTCTGGGGAGTAGCGGTTATTGGGTTATCAGGGTTAATACTTTGGTTTCCTGAATTTTTTACTCACTTTGTCCCAGGATGGGTAATAAATGTTGCACAGATAATTCATAGTGATGAAGCTCTTCTTGCAACCGGGTTTATTTTCACTATTCATTTCTTCAATACCCATTTGCGACCCGAATCATTTCCAATGGATACCGTAATATTTACAGGTCATGTACCACTAGAAGAATACAAGAAAGACAGACCAAGAGAATATAAGGAATTGGTTGAATCAGGAAGACTGGACAAGGTAGTTGTTGAAAAAGATATGTCAAAATCATGGATAAGAACAGTTAGGTTTTTCGGATTTGTATTCCTAGGATTAGGAATTGCTATGGTACTTCTAATCATTTATTCATTAATTGCTGGAGTTTATTAAATATCTAAATGTCTAATAGTTACAATGAGAATTATCCAATATTGATTAAATATAGAAAATGAAAAAGTCAAATAAATATATTAATAACTAAAAATTAAAACTATGTATGTAAAAAGTTTTTTAATTGGATGTTTTCTTCTATTTCTGGGAGGAAACTATGTAACAGCACAAGAATATGAGTATATCGGAGCTGCCAAATGTAAAATGTGTCACAACAAAGCAATTGTTGGCGCTCAATACAAACAGTGGATTGGATCAAAGCATGCCAAAGCTATGGAGTCGCTGGAAGGTGATGAAAAAAAAGATCCCAAATGCATTAAATGTCATTCCACAGCAGGTAGCGTTGATGAGATGTTGATTGCAACATTAAAAATAAGCGAAGGTGTATCATGCGAATCATGCCATGGACCAGGTAGCGGTTACAAAACTAAAACTGTAATGCAGAACCAGGAAAAGGCCATGACCAGAGGTTTGATATTACCAACAGAAGAGGTTTGTTTAGAATGTCATAACGATGAAAGTCCACATTTTAAAGGATTTGATTATGATGAATATGTTAAGAAGATTGAACACCCCAGACCTCCAAAGGATTAGCGTTTTCGGTTTACTGAGGTTGTCCAAGAAGTTACGATTTAAAATGGTCATCATGCCATATTATATTACATATAAAAGTCTTCCGACTTAAAGAATTATTATACCATAAGAGTTTATTAGCTTTCTTGAATAATTCGAGATCTTTTTGGGCAACCTGAGTTTCTGTACATATCTTTCAAAATTTTTCACTCAACTAGTACTCCGCATGTCGGGTAGTAAGAATATTCTACGTAAGAAATTAATAGTTAGAGGACAGATGGTACTTCTTCTGATTCTGCTAATGACAATTGCAAGTCAAATTGTTGTTGGTGTTCTCAAAGACACCTCAGATGAGTTTCTATTGGAATACAACGAAATGAATGCTATGCAGGAACTCAAGCTTTCCTTGTATCAGCTATTATTACATACTAATAAGCCTACCCTTGTAGAAAATCCAGATAATCAGGAATTCTTCAAAATACTTATCTATCAAACTCATGAACAATTATCAGAATGCAACCTAATAATTACTGACTCACACGACACTAATATACTTAGCGCCTTTTTCACAAGGCTGAATAATATTGACTCTCTTAGTCAAACATTGTTTGAATCAAATCAGGATAAAAAGAATGCCTGGAGGAAAGTCACATTACAAGAAATGAATAACAAAATTAACAAGAGTATAAATGAAATTGACATTATACTGGTTGAGACAAAACACGAAACTACCGAATATGTTGAAACAAGCAAAACTGTATTCAAACACAGCACATTAACCATCCTTATACTTGGAATTATTGTTATTGTAATAATCGTAGTCGCTGGGTTAAACTTTATAAATAATCTAACCAAGCCTATCCACGACTTTGTTGCAACAACTAAACGTATAATTAGTGGTGACAGGGGTATTAAGGTAAAAATAGATACCGGAGATGAGTTCAGTATCCTTGCAAACTCTTTCAACCTTATGCTTGAATCGTTGGAAAACACAACAGTTTCAAGATCCTATCTTGACAACATCCTTAAAAACATGTTTGACTCACTGATAGTTACCGACAGTACTTTGAAAATACGCTCGGTTAACCAATCAGCTTCAAATCTTCTTGGCCATCCTAAGTCCTGGTTTGAGGGAAAACCGTTGGAAGTAATATTTGGCGAAAAAAGTAAAAAGAATGAAGTTCAAATATTGAACGATAAAGAAATTAAAGCCAGACAGAGATTAATTAAAAACATGAACTATTTTACTCATAGATCAGGAAAACGGATACCTGCATTGATTTCCTGTTCGGTACTAAAAACCAACAGTGGGGAAAGTGATGGTTTAATTATTGTAGGGCATGATTTAACAATTAAGAAAGAAATTGAAAAGAAACTTGAGAACAGCAGAAAGCAAAGACAGATCGACATAAATGAAGCACAGGAAGAAGAAAGATTACGTATAGCTATAGACCTTCATGATGGCCTCGGGCAAATGCTAACTGCCGTTTCATATACGACTCAGGAATTTCATAATATTATTACTGTCAATATAGAGGAAAGAGAAGGCCTAATATCGAAGATGCAGGAGCAGATTGACAGGGCAATTCGGGAGTCAAAGAATCTTGCACATAACCTAATTCCAATTATTCTTAAAGATTTTGGCTTAAAAGTTGCCATTAATGACCTCATAGAAAGAGCAAATGAGATGTATAATATCCGCTTTAGTTTTAATGCCTTCGATTACGACGAAAGAATTGATGTAAAACTCGAAAAAGCTCTTTACCGCATTTGTCAGGAATCTCTAAACAATATTGTAAAACACTCAAAGGCCAAAGAAGCGAATTATCAAATTTTCAAGCAAGATAACCTTCTGATCCTGGTTATTGATGACGATGGTATAGGCTTCGATATTAGCTCATTAGAAGAAAAAAGCATTGGCGGTATTGGCCTTGTAAGCATGCGTGAACGAGTTCATGGATTTGGCGGTAACTTCAGCATTGATTCTCAAATTGGCGACGGTACTGAAATTATCATTGAAATTCCTTGTAGAAAAAAATGAAAATTATGGAGGTAGTCAGAATTCTTATAGCAGATGATCATCAACTAATACTAAATGGTATAAGTGACATGTTGCGGCCAATTAAGAAATATAAAATTGTTGGTAGAGCTAGTAATGGAAAGGAAGCTGTAGAAAAAGCAATATCCTTAGAGCCCGATTTAATCTTTATGGACATATCAATGCCTGTTATGAATGGTATTGAAGCAACTAAACTAATTTCACAAAAACTTCCTTCAGTTAAAATACTTGCTTTAACTCAGCACGAAGAAAGGGAATATGTAAAACAAGTATTAAAATCAGGAGGAAGTGGCTATCTTCTTAAGAATTCAAAAAAAGATGAATTTATTGAAGCTATTGAAGCAGTTACTTCCGGGAAACATTATTTAAGCAAACAGATTTCTGAACAAATGATTAGTGATGTTATTACAACCGAACAAAGCAACATCCCTGAACAAGAGGGAATTACACTCACTAAAAGAGAGAAAGAAATTATAAAAAAAATAGCTGATGAATTGAGCAACCAGGAGATTGCTGATGAGCTACACATAAGTCTTAGAACAGTGGAAACTCACCGCAGAAATATAATGCAAAAACTAAAAGTTAAGTCAGTGGTATCACTCTTAAAATATGCAACTCAACACAACATAATAAGTTTTAGATAACTCTATGAAAAGTTGAATTATACATAGTTAAATTTAATTCAGAATAACATGCTTTTTTCACCACACCCTTCAACTCCTGACGTTTTTCCTTTATTAAGAACTAATATACATAATGCGGTAAAGCAGCAACGTTAATCAATGGTATATGAGTTCGCCATATATTACACATTTATTGTATAAGACTGCTTTACAGGTAACTGCAAATTTCAAAATGTATTTCCTTAGTAACCAATTAGGATTTCTAACTGAAATACAATTTTACTATTCAATGCATAATTAGTAAAATCTACGTAGTTTATGGTATACTAAATTACGTACTAGCTGCTATTGTCAAACTTTCATTTGGTTTCTATTTTTACCATCATAAAGGTAGATATATTTTTAAAACTTAAAATCAATGATATGAAAAGAATTTTACAATTAGTTTTGGCACTAACACTTATCGTAGGAGTAAACGCCGGTTTACTTGCTCAGACTTTTGTAGGGTCAGATGCATGTTCTAGTTGTCACTCCACCAAGTACAACGACTGGGTTGACTCAGGACATCCTTATAAGTTTAACATAATTGAAAACAATCAGCCACCAACCTATCCACCGTTTGTGACTAACTTCGAAGATACTTGGATTACAAGTCTTGGTGATGGTACACAAACATGGGATGATATTGCCGGAGTTATTGGCGGTTTTGGATGGAAAGCTCGTTTTGTAGGACAAGATGGTCACGTTGTTGGAACTGCAGGAAGTGCATATTCAACAGGAGTAGGACATAATCAGTTTAATTTTTACGATGGCGAAGATCACGGTTGGGTTGATTATCATCCAGGAGACGAAAAAATATACAATTATAGCTGCTTTAAATGTCATACTACAGGTGGCGATACCACAGGTACATGGTTACCTGGTGTTGACGGTTTAGGCTTTTTTAATGAAGGTGGTATTGGTTGCGAAAGTTGCCATGGACCTGGTAGCGACCACATCGCTGCTCCTTCATCAAGCAATATTGACAAAGTATATGAATTTGCTCATCAGGATAACGAACTTGGTGGATTATCTATCGATGGTGTAGTTCAAACTCCTGATCCAAACGGAAACGATGTGAACTTCCTTTGTGGTACATGCCACAACCGTAGTTATACAGATCCTATTAATGCAAGTGGTGGCTTTATCAAACATCATGAACAATGGGATGAGCTTACACATACTAGTCATTTCGGAAGCGAAATGTCATGTGTTACTTGCCACGATCCCCATAAACGTACTGTTTGGGATGGTGATGGTGTTATAATGGCTTGTGCATCTTGTCATAATGATCAAGTTGCAACTACTAATCATAGTTCTGCAGCAACATGTGTTGATTGCCATATGCCATATGCTGCAAAATCAGGCACAACTCGTGGCCAAAGTGGTTATAAAGGTGATGTTCGTTCACACTTGTTCAAAATTACTGTTGACGATCAATCAATGTTTAGCGAAGATGGTAGTGTTGTTAGAGATGATGATGAACGCCCAGCTTCATTAAGCCCGGCATATTCATGCTTAGGATGTCACAACGACGATCCAAACGATAATATTCCAGACAAAACACTTTCAGAAGTTGTTATTCAAGCTGCAAATATGCATGAAATGGGTACTCAAAACTTTGTAGGTTCAGAAGCATGCGAAACTTGTCATACAGAGAAGTACAACAACTGGGTTGTTTCAGGACATCCTTATAAGTTTAATATAATCGAAAACAATGAGCCCCCTACTTATCCACCATTTGTTACAAACTTTGAAGATACTTGGATTGCAGGTTTAGGTGATGGCACACAAACATGGGATGATATTGCCGGAGTTATTGGCGGATTTGGATGGAAAGCTCGTTTTGTAGGAAAAGATGGTCATGTTGTTGGAACTGCAGGAAGTGCATATTCAACAGGCGCAGGACATAATCAGTTTAACTTTTATGATGGTGAAGATCATGGTTGGGTTGATTATCATCCAGGAGATGAAAAAATATACAACTACAGCTGCTTTAAATGTCATACTACAGGTGGAGACACTACTGGTACATGGTTACCTGGGGTTGACGGTTTAGGCTTCTTTAATGAAGGTGGCATTGGCTGCGAAAGTTGCCATGGTCCGGGAAGTGCTCACATTGCTGGCCCTTCATCGAGCAATATTGATAAAGTTTATGAATTTGCTCATCAAGATAATGAACTTGGTGGTTTATCTGTTGATGGTGTAGTTCAGACTCCTGATCCATACGGAAACGATGTTAACTTCCTTTGTGGCACATGCCATAACCGTAGTTATACCGATCCTATTAATGCAAGTAGTGGCTTTATCAAGCATCATGAACAATGGGATGAACTTACACATAATGCACACTATGAAAACAATATGACATGTATAACCTGTCATGATCCTCACAAGCGTACAATCTGGGATGGTGATGGTATTACAATGACTTGTGCATCATGTCACAGTGACCAGGTTTCAGCTACTAATCATGGAGATGGAGCAACATGTATTGATTGCCATATGCCATATGCTGCAAAATCAGGTACAACACGTGGAGAGAGTGGTTTTAAAGGTGATGTTCGTTCACATTTATTCAAAATTACTGTTGACGATCAATCAATGTTTAGCGAAGATGGTAGTGTTGTTAGAGATGATGATGAACGTCCAGCGTCATTAAGCCCTGCTTATACATGCCTTGGATGTCATAACAATGATCCAAACGATAATATTCCAGATAAAACGCTTGAAGAAGCTGTTATTGAGGCTGAAGATATGCACGGACCTGATTTTGTTACTGAGCAAAAGGATATGATGATTAGTATATATCCAAATCCAACTAACGGTCCAACCAAAATTACCTTCTACGCCAATCCATCTGATAATGTAGCTGTGAAAATATTCAGCATATCAGGACAATTAGTATACAATCTTGAAGATATGAGTAACCCTTCAGGAAACTATATGGTTTACTGGGATGGAATGAGTAGTTCAGGCGCAGAACTGGATGCCGGATATTACTTTATTAAAATTTCAGCAGGTGAGCTGACTTCAACAAAAAAGCTAGTGCTTATTAAATAATAATTGTATTAACGTGTAGATGGAAAAGGGTCAATTTTTAATTGGCCCTTTTTTTTGTTTTAATAAGTTAAGTACGTGGTAGTATTATGGCATTTGGTGGTAATTAAGGCACGCGGAAAATCCGCGCGCTAGTACACAGGGGGATGTGGCTACTTGCTATTATTGAGATTCTTCGCTCTGCTCAGAATGACAAAAACACTAAATGGTCTTACGTGTCATAATTCAATCCAGTTTATATTTATTAACTTCCCATTGTAAATCTAAATATTCAAAACCATAATTGACATCAGTTATAGAAAACTCATTAGTCGATAATATTAAATTCGCTTTTTTCAGATTTAATTTATATGATTTTTTTAAGTTATCAGGATTTTCACTTTCAATCAGCACATGGAATCCAGATTGATAAACAGAGGAAAAGGATCCTGATTCACAAACTACAGGATAGTTTTCAGGAATAAGCTCTGTAAGTCTCTCATAAACACCAGGAAGAAAACCATCTTCACACTGAATAAAATACACATATGTTGCACCAGCACGTAGCATACGTGAGCTATCTTTTTCCGAATGGATATCTGTTTCACGAAATATTTTATAGCCAGACCCTTCTTCGATAAGCTGTTGTTCGATTCCCGTAATATGAAAATGTGGAGTAATTTTTAATCCAATTACTCGTCCTGCATTTCTAAGTTGCCTAATAATATTACAAGCAAGCGTAGTTTTCCCACAATCTCTTCCAGAACCCGAAACCAAAAGAATATTTTTAAACTCTTTCACTGATGATAAAAGTAATTAGTTATATGTTACTTGTTATTTGTTCAACGTATAACTTATAACCAATAACGTATAACTTATCACGTAAAACTAATAACATTTATATTCAGGTTAAAAATATTAATTTAATACTTGCTAAGAATAATACAAAAGCAAGTAAATACCTCAACCTTAATATCGAAAGCTTAAAACTACCACCATAAGCTCCCAGTAGCCCTCCTGCAATTGCAATTACAGCCCATATTAACACATCAGGACTAAAGGTTACACCCACTGAAATTAGGCCGATTATTCCTGATACAGAATTTAGAAAGATAAAAATTGCAGAAATTGCTGCTGTTTCTTTCACGTTTGTCCAGCCCAGTAATAACAGCACCGGACTTAATATTATACCACCTCCAATTCCTATCAAGCCTGAAAAAAAACCAAGCACCATTCCAATAAAAAAAGCAATTACAATGCTAAATGGGATAATCTCTTTTTTGTCCTTATTTGGAACATAAACCATTCTTGCCACAGCAATTACCAGAAATATACCAAGGATAGATTTAAATAAATTTGGGTCGATAACTATTCGGGCTCCTAAAAAAGCCATTGGGATTGATCCCAATATAAATGGAATTAATATTCTGATTCTAAAATATCCCGCTCTATAAAATGCGTAAAATGAAACTGCCGAAACAAAAAGATTAAGTAATAGTGCTGACGATCGCATATACATAGTAGACACACCAAATAATGCCATGAGCGCTAAGTAACCACTGGCTCCCCCATGCCCTACAGAAGCATACATTATTGCAACAACAAAAAGTACGGCTAGAAATAATATGTTGACTTCCATAGATTCAAATTATATGAACCCCGCCCTAACTGAAATCAGGTGATACAATCACAATGGATTGTCAACATTCCTCCTTTCCAAGTCATCCCGTCATTCGGGAATCGGGAGGATGGCTGGTTTCCCTGTCATCCCTTCGGTACACTTTCCATGTGCAATTGCATTTAGGAAAAGTACTCGGAGTTAATTTATACTTGTTTAGCCATTGAAGGCTTACTATCATTATATTACCTAACTGGCTGCACAGCTGGAGCTACCAGCGATTGATTTTTGATCTTCAATTTTAATATATTTAAAGCTACTTTACTAGCATCTAAATCACTTAATATGTCAGATCTTGTATCTTCAAATTTGTCTTTTAATTCGCTAAACAATCCTGAATAATAATTAATACCTTCTTTTAAATTGTCGGCAAACGTCAACAAATATTTTTCTTGTTTATCAGTCATTGAAACTTTCGTTTCATCAATTTTATTTTTCAGATAATCGATATACATTCTCAGCTCGTTCACAAACATATTTGGACGATCCGTTCTTGTCATAATATTTGATCTTCCATAAATATGGTCAATCATTTCCTTAAGACTCGATTTTTTTGAAAAATATGCCATATTTGGTCCAGGACAAATTGAAACTCCTTCACCTTCAACTTTAGTTTCAACTTTGTTCACCAATAAAGCTGAAGTTCCTAATCCAACACAGATACATGATTTTTCAACAATATTATCAAACCTGGCTTTGTATTTATTTGGAGATAATTCTTGATTATCCAATTCTGCAATTTTCATTTTTTGGTAACGATGTGATGCAGTACAGATTTTTTTGTCGGTAAACTCTGTATTTGAAACTAGGTATCTCTTTGGGCACATGCTTCCAGGTTTGCCTTGTTCTACCAGTGATAATTTCTCAATATCTTTTGTATTACCTCTAAGACTGTTAAAAGGAACGCCTAATGGTGAGATATTACTCAAATACAAGTCCTTTTCCTTAGCTTCAATTAACTCGTTAATAGTATATTCATCAACATTTGTTACTTCAGGCACCAATAGAAAAGGCGTCCCCCACCCAACTGAGTCCATATCATAATGGTCCATCAGAAATTGATGCTCTTCAGCTGTTCCAACTCCACCTTGAGTAGTAATTCTGAATTTCATTCCATTTTTTGGGATTGGACGATTTTTAGCAGCAAGGCCTTGTGTCAACACATCATTAGCTAACCTATCAAGTTGCTCCCTATTCTCTCTAAATTCTGCTAATATTGGTCCTAATAAGTTTCCATCAGTAGCAAAAGCATGACCACCACAATTAAGTCCTGATTCTATTCTGTACTCACTTACCCATAATCCTTTTTTAGCAAAGAACCTTCCCTGAATCACAGCAGAACGATAATCGCTTACTTTAAGTGTGATTTTCTTTTTTATTTCACCATTTTCATCTGGATAAAAATCACTAAAATTCTCCATATAACTGTATAACCGTGGACTCATTCCTGCTGAAATTACTATAGATGATTTTAGTTCACTATTTGCAAATCCTCTTAAGGCAGCATGGGCATCATTATATTCTATGGGTAATTTTTCTCCTTTTTTATAGTTATCCTTATCAATTTTGGTCATAATATTTACATCAATACTACCCATTGATAAGTTATCCTTTACCCAACTCTTTACTTCATCCAGATTAAAATACTTCTCTGTTAAACTATTAAACTCTTGTTTTATGGAAGAACTGTCAGGCAACATACTAAAATAATCCTTAATACCATTGCCCTTTTCAATTGTAGCATTTCTTAATTCTTCATATTTCTTTTCAGCCTGATCGTTTATCAAGTTAAGATAAGATGTAATTCTCTTTGCTCTGAAGTCATCAATCTTCTCACTTATCTCATTATATGGGATTTCAAACTTCTCACTATACATTTTTCTTAACTTCTCAAGAAGCTTGTCATCAACTAAAGAAATAACAGAATCTATTCCAAATTGACTTACTTTAAGAGGTGTATCAATTGTAAATCCAATTCCCATTACAGGAATATGAAAAGAATGTGTTTTGCTCATATTTAAAATATTTGGACTTAACATCAATATATTCAGCTATTTATATTAAATAGCCAACACAGATACTATGTCTTTTTTGCAATAATCAATAATTATAACATGGCAAAAGTAACTAATTACTAAGCAATTTGAGTGATAGACACCATAATTTAACAATGTTTTAGTATTTATGTAAAGCAACTTATTACAATCTTACTTGTCTAATAAATAATTTAAGGAATAAAGCATTTTTACTATATTGCCGGCTTTTCAATTATCATTAATAATCTAAACACATGAAAAAATCCAGACTTTTTATTCTATTTCTACTAATTGGTGTTTTTGGCTTCAGCATTAATTGGGCCATAAGCAACGGCGAACACTCTGATAGAGAGAGACGAAGCAAGGTTAATACCAGGATTGATAAAATCCATTATTGGGTCGAGATGGCCGAAAAAGGTTATATTGAATTCAACCCTGATGTAAGAGCTGAACCAGCTGTTTTTACAGGAAGCAAAATTAAATCTCCTACTGTTGTTACAGAGGATTCACCAGATGTACCTGTAACAGAAATTAATTCGACTCAGAGTGAGAACTCTGTTTTTGTTGACCCTTCTGATCCAAGTATCGTACTGAATTCAAACAATTCAACCCAAAATCCAGTAGGTAGTCTTTATGGCGCCAACGATTTGTATTCTTTTGATAATTCGGAAACATGGCAAGGTAACGTACAAGGTGCTGGTGGAAATAACACAGGTGACCCTACAACTGCAATAGGCCTTAATGGCAGATGGTACATAAACTATATTGACAATTCATATGGAATGGGTATTTCATATAGTGATGATCAGGCAGGATCATGGACAACGAATACTGTTATTCCAAATCCGGGTAGTTTAGCTGATAAGAACCATATGTGGATTGATAATAGTCTATCAAGTGCATATGAAGGCAATGTTTATATATCATGGACAAACTTCGGTGGTTCCAGTGATAATCAAATTGGAATAAGTGCTACAAGTGATGATGGACTTACTTGGAACACAACTTATAACATTAGTGCTGCAGTTAATGCAGGAAGTCATAACCAGGGAGTTAACATAGGAACCGGCCCGGATGGTGAGGTTTATGCAGTGTGGGCTATTTATGATGGATGGCCAACCGATGAAACTGCAATTGGAATGTCAAGATCATTTGACGGCGGTGCTACATGGGAACCTGCAACAAGAATTATTACTAATATCAGAGGTATCCGTACAACCGAAACAAGCAAGAACATGCGTGTAAATTCTTTTCCGGTTTGTGCAGTTGACAATAGTAATGGCCCGGATAAAGGAACAATTTATATTACATGGTCAAATGTAGGTACGCCTGGTATTAATACCGGATCGGATATCGATGTTTATGTTGCAAAATCAACAGATCTGGGAATTACATGGTCAGAGGCAGTTAAAGTTAATCAGGATCCTTCAGGGTTAGGGAAAGAACATTATTTTCCATGGATAACTTGTGACCCTGCAAACGGTATATTAAGTGTTGTATTTTACGATGACAGGAATGTAAATGCTAATCAGGCAGAGGCATGGTGTGCAAACTCTGATGATGGTGGTATTACATGGGAAGACTTTAAAGTGAGTGATGTTTCTTTCACCCCAAGTCCTATTCCTGGACTTGCCGGAGGATACTTCGGAGATTATCTGGGTATTATTTCTCAAGATGGCTGGGTTTATCCGGTATGGACTGATAACCGTAGTGGCTCAGCAATGACATATTGCTCTCCATATCAAACAAATCCTCTTAACAAACCAAGAGACCATTGGACGTA
>Ga0209633_10002519_pt1 | contig 17609 bp, 14 predicted proteins | sample Cruoilmetagenom1_FD_187290 | JGI IMG/M metagenome (GOLD analysis project Ga0209633, IMG submission 187290) | Oil polluted marine microbial communities from Coal Oil Point, Santa Barbara, California, USA - Sample 1 (SPAdes) (version 2) | ecosystem: Environmental > Aquatic > Marine > Oil seeps ... | reverse complement strand
TCCGATCTATCCGGCATCCACAGGGCCTCGGGCGTTTCTATACCCAACCCCGCCTGTAACTCGGCCACTTTATCGGTCGCTTCTATGACACGACAATCACTGTCATGTTGTTTTGACCAGGCCAGTGCCTGCACCTTTTCTTCCGTATCCAGGATGAGCAGACCACTTTGTGTCCACTGTGGGTCAATGCCAGACTCTTGTTGAAGTAATGTGGCCAGTTGCGCATAGCGCTGGCTACTGTAAGCAGCCAATTGTGAAATGGCATCCGGGTAACGCCAGGGGTATAACGGAGACAGGATGCCACCACCGGCCCAGGATGATTCCGAACCCAATGCGCCCTGATCCAGGAGCAACACCGTTTGACCTTCCAGTGTCAACTGGCGCGCAGTTAACATACCGATCAGGCCACCGCCAACAACAACGCTATCGTACAAGTACTTTCCTCTCTGACATACCGCTGACAGGCGCCTGTTCAAACCAGCAGGGGCGGGTCATTTGAATAATTTAAGATACTGAAATAAAAAACCGCCTGTTGTCAGCGCCAGGACAAAGGTTTATTTCAACTCCTTTGGCAGATTGAAGGTGACATTTTCCTGTATCCCTTCATTCTCGCTGACCACATTCACACCCAGCCCGGCAAGGTGTTCGCGCACCTGATTGACCAGTATCTCAGGTGCGGAAGCACCGGCGGTCAGGCCAATCACGCGCTTGTCCTCGAACCAGTCACTATTGATGTCTTCAACACCATCGATCAGATAGGCGGGTACCGATAATTTCTCCGCTATTTCACGCAAGCGATTGGAATTGGAACTGCTCACCGAACCCACCACCAGCACCAGATCACTCTTACTGGCCAGGTCCTTGACGGCATCCTGGCGATTTTGTGTGGCGTAGCAAATGTCATCCTTTTTGGGGCCACTGATCAATGGAAAACGCCGCTGCAACGCCTTAATGACCGCCTGGGTATCATCGATCGATAAGGTCGTCTGTGTCACAAAACAAAGCTTCTCTGGATGATTGACCTTCAAGGCATCGACATCCCCAACGGTCTCGACCAGATAGATACCACCACCCGGCAAATCATTTTGATAGCGCCCCATCGTGCCTTCCACCTCGGGATGACCGGCATGACCAATAAGAATGACCTCGCTACCCTGTCGGGCATGCCGCACGACCTCAAAATGTACCTTGGTGACCAGTGGACAGGTGGCATCGAAAACCTTCAGGCTACGCTGCTCCGCCTCATCCTGCACAGCGCTGGACACCCCGTGCGCACTGAAGATCACCGTGGCATCATCCGGCACTTCCGATAATTCATCGACAAATACAGCGCCCTTCTGACGCAAGTCATTGACAACAAATGTATTATGAACCACCTCATGGCGCACATAGATAGGCGCACCATATACTTCGAGGGCACGTTCAACGATCTCGATCGCACGATCGACACCGGCACAAAATCCACGGGGGTTAGCGAGTATTAATTTCATGGGGGGATTATACAGAAAAATTGGTCTGGTATTCAGAAGAACCTCACCAACGCATTAATCAAGGGGGATCAGGTTCAACACTGGTAGATCGAGTGACTACTGATACATCACGGGCTACCGCTTATCAGCACGATTTAACCACTTATCAACCTGAAATAAATATAACATTTTGATTAATATAAATAATAACCCCCACATGCCATAATTTGCCAACAACATCACATACAGTTATTCGAATTTTTACCGTAAAATTAAGCCATGCAAACGGATAAAAAAATAAATATGAACCACAAAAGAACCAGCGGCTTTACCCTGATTGAATTGATGGTGACACTCGCAGTCGCTGCAATCCTGGTCACGGTCGCCATACCTGGATTTCGCAGTTTGATTCAGAATAATCGCGCCGCGACACAAGCCAATGAGCTATTGACAGCCTTCACCCTGGCACGCAGCGAAGCTCTCAAACGTAGTTCGCAGGTCAGTGTATGCTCCAGCACCGATCAAGCTACCTGTGCCGGCGACCCAAACTGGGCAACTGGCTGGATTGTGTTTGCTGATGACGACGGAGACGGAACAATGGATGCAGGTGAAACCCTGATCCGGGTCTGGGATAGTCTCAAGGGAACACCAACCCTGACCCAGGACACAAATGGCAACTTTATCCAATTTGAATCTACCGGAATGGTAGCAGCAACGACTATAACCACGTTTACATTAACCATGCCAGATTGCACGGGAAAACAGGTACGAATAATCAATGTCAACGCAATCGGCAGGGGACATGTCACGCCATCAGACTGTCCTCCGTGACATATATATTACGCATAACAGGTGTCAATCAATGAACAAAAGAGTTATTAATCGCAATGGCTTTACAATGATAGAAGTACTTATTGCAGTACTCATTCTATCAATAGGCTTGTTAGGATTGGCAGGGCTTCAGACCTACTCGCTAAAAAACAATCACAGTGCTTACCTGCGATCGCAATCGACGTTTCTGGCTTATGACATAGTCGACCGTATAAGGGCCAATAGCCCCAGCGCCACAGCATATTCTTATAACAGTGGACTGGCTACTCCACCACCAGCACCCACAGGATCAGGTATTACGTTGACGGACCTGACCGAATGGCGGACCGCATTGATGGATGTCTTGCCGGCAGCCAGTGGTTCAATAGCAATCAGCGGCAGCATTTTGACCGTTATCGTGCAGTGGGATGACAGCCGTGGAGAATCAGCAGCACAACAATTTACCCTGACTACGCAAATATGATTATGATGAATATGTATAATATCAAACCCTCTAGACAAACCGGCTTAACACTGGTTGAACTCATGGTTGCCTCAGTCATCAGCCTGTTATTGCTGGCCGGTGTCATCCAGATTTTCATCAGCAATAAAACCACATACAGGGTGGTAGATGGTATTTCCCGCGTCCAGGAAAATGGGCGCTTTGGCCTGGAGTTCCTCTCCAAAGATGTCCGTATGGCAGGCTACAAAGGCTGCTCCGCGAGTAGCCCGCTGACAAATACACTCAAGTGCCCCGATGGCTCCGTTAGGCCTGATAACGGCATTTGTACGGGTCAGAATGATTTAACCAGCAATTTCAATGTTGGTTTAGAAGGCTTCAACAATATTGGAGCAACACCCCCGACTTACCTGACGGCCGATGGCATCAATCCACTTCCGGGCACCGATGTCATCATCATACGCCGCAATTCAGAAGGCGGTATCAGGGTTGTAAAAAACAACAATGGTGCACAGGTTTTCGTGAGTGTTACATCAACTTTGACTGATGGTTGTGGTACCGGCGTGGACATGGTCAGCGGTATATGCCCGAGCGATATCCTGCTGATATCTGACTGCAATAAATCACGGCTTTTTCAGGCTGGCAACACAACCACAACCGGCGCTGGCGGGGGTACAGTTGCCAGCCTCAATATAACCCACCCCGCTTCCGGCACCCCCGGTAATAGCCCCACATCCTGGGGAGGGAACAATAGCCCGGCGGATGAACGCTTCGGTAACGATGCTGAAATCGCCAAGATTATAACCAATGTCTATTTCATTGCCAACGGCGCTAGTGGTCCTGCCCTGTTCAGAAAATCTGGCCCTGCGGAACCCGCTGAATTAATTGAAGGCGTCAAAGACATGCAGGTGTTGTACGGGGAAGATATGACAAACGACACCGTCAGGTCCGCCACTATTTATGTTACGGCTAATAATGTCACCAACTGGGACAATGTCATCAGTGTCAGGCCAAGCCTGCTGCTGTCATCAATAGAAGACAATATTACCGAAGCGGGTAGAACATTTACATACAATGGTGCAACACAAACAGCGACCGATCGTCGTTTACACAAAGTTTTTACCAGCACTTTTACCGTACGCAACCACCTGAGATAAGCTGACAGATACATGGATATACCTATGAAAACACCTATTACCCAAACATCTATACGTCCGCCGCACAACATACACCAACAACGGGGTGCTGTACTGGCTGTTAGCCTGATTATGTTATTATTGCTGACCATTCTGGGTATAACAGCCATACAAACAACCACCATGCAGGAGCGTATGGCAGGTAACTCACGTGACTTGAACATGGCCTTCCAAGCGGCTGAAGCAGCGCTAAGAAAAGGCGAAATCGATCTGACGGCTGCCACCGTGCCAGCCTTTGATGGCACCGGCGGACATTTCACACCAGCTGCACTCAATGCTGACGAAATATGGGAAACCATTGACTGGTCTACCAGTGCCATTAATTACACTACAACCTTATACGGCGTTGCGGCGCAACCACAGTACATTGTTGAAGAGTTACCGACAATAGCCAAGAATACCGGTAGCCTGGAAGCCGGTCTTGCAGGCACCGTTCAGTTCTACCGCATTACATCACGGGCAGTCGGTGCCACATCAAATTCGATTGCTATGCTGCAATCTGTTTACAAACGCTAAACCATATAAACAAGCTGTAGAGGTTATCTCATGAGCATTATGAAAAAGTCATCTTCCCTTGGTTTCATCGCAAGCATGCTACTGAGTCTATTCACTGGCAATGCCGCTGCCGCTCTGAACCTGGCACAGACGCCACTGTTCCTGTCAGACCAGGTTCCGCCCAATGTCATGGTCATGCTGGATAACTCAGGCAGTATGACAAAGCGCATGTACGAAGGCACTACATTTGACCCGTCCACGAACGCAGATGGTGAATATAGATATACAGGTGTATTTAATAATGCCAAAAATTATGAATATGACTTTACGATACCGGTTCATACCACCGCCTACACAACAGGCTACTATGTACCTGTTGACCCGAATGCCATAGGTGCGTTTGTCGAATCGTCTTGTTCACTTCCCGCAGATGCTGCCACGGGCTGCTGGAGTGGTAATTTCCTGAACTGGGTGTCGGCACGCCGCATTGACGCCAGCCGTGATGTGCTGATCGGTGGCAAACTCGAGAGCCGCACTCCTTTCACTAGCCCATCTTATGGTACTGATTTAAATGGCAACACCATGAAGTACAAAATCGTTGCCAACAATGAACCTTCTGACCGTGATTTCACAATCAGCAATTCCGACAGTAGTAATTACTCACCAATACCTGATGATAAACTCTTCTCTATCAGCTCACCAGCGAGAGGGGGTAATTACAAGAGCATATACGACCCCTACGCCAAGCTCTCTGCCCAAATCAACTCACCGCTATATAATAGTGCTTCTGACATCATTGGAGAATTTAGCACCATTAGACTAAAAGAGGCCTACGTTACGGTCAATCTGAATAAATCTTATGTTGACCCTATTATTATCTCCACGACGCCCACCCATGATGGCGCTCAGTCCGCTGTCGTACGCATTAACAACGTCACACCCAACAGTTTCCAAGTCAAGGTACAGGAATGGGATTATCTAGACGTCACACATGCGAATGAAAACCTGTCCTTTATTGTTATTGAAAAGGGAGAACACGACCTCGTTGGTGGCGTGAAAATAAAGGCTGGAAAAACTAACACTGATGCGGAATATGTCGACGGAAACTGCGGCAGCGTACGCACCAATAGTATACCGGTTACCTTTGCTTCGGTCTCGCCCTCGGCCTCGGCCTTTACATCAACTCCTATTGTTATCTCATCTGCCATGACTGAAAATGATGCTGGCACAATTAATACACGCGTGTGGAATATCGATACTAATGGCTTCACTCTGGCACTACAGGAAGAAGAATCACCAGACGCCAGTGGACATTCAATTGAAACTGTAGGCTATATCGCAATATCTCCTGGCACATCTAATGACACTACGCATAATGTCAAACTCGAAGCAGGCACGTTATCGAATGTAAACCATACGACCAAAACACTAAATTACTCATCAACATTTTCCTCCACCCCTTCCTTCATCGCTGCAATGCAAACTATGAACGAAGGCGACTCTGCTGCACTACGTCTGAATTCCAATAACTCATCAAGTGCCATTATACATGTTGAGGAAGAACAATCCTGCAATTCCGAGGTCACCCATGCCGATGAGAATGTAGGTTTTATTGCACTGGATGGACCAAAAGGCAGTTATAATCTGGCATTGGCAGTTGCGAATGAACCGACAGGTACACTACATGAAGTAAATGACGATGTGCGCATGGGCATCTCATTCTATCGTTATGACCCTGACGCCACGCCTAACATCTATGAAGATAGTGTCATTCATGGTGGCACATTACGTTTCAAAATACCTAAAAATCCGTTCATTAAAAAACCGACAGAGACCGATATAACAAAACTACCGACAGACCAACAGGGGTATCGACCAGTATTGGAAGGTTATATCGGCAAACCTATCGAAACTATCGTCGATGCTGTTGAGCACTACCCCATGATATGGGGAACCACGCCCATAGCAGAAAACCTGTGGGAAGTGATCCAATATTTTGAACAGGATAATCCCTATTATGATGCTACGTTCCCTTTACCTACGCCTTTCGCAGACTTTGTCCTGGGAGACGTAAACAGCGCCGACGCTGATGTTAGAGCACGTGATCCGTATTATGTACCCGCGTACGGCGAAATATTGAGCTGTGTCGATAGCAAGGTCCTGATTGTTACCGATGGCGCACCCTTCAAAGATGCAGCTATCCCAAACAGCGGCGTGGAATTATTGCAAAATTATGATGATATTAGTAACGCAAATGATGTCAGCGACTTAGTCAATGCCAATGCTCAGGGGAAAGATAACCTCGATGATGTCGCTTACTGGGCTTTTTGTAATAAATCCGGTTCCAATCGATGCGGCAAAAGTGCATCTGGCGTCACCCCGGAAACCAAATCGACGATCGTTAATGAAGACACTGGTGCTCCCTGGTCTAACTTACGCGACCTGCGTACTGATACCGGCATGGATGGCAACCAGTACCTGACTATCGACACCATTGGTTTTGCCGGTGGTTCGATTCGCCCGATACTTCAGAGTACTGCCGATAATGCAGCGGGTACCGCCTACGCGGCAGCAGGCGGCGCTGAATTAAAAGACGCGTTGGCCAGGTCATTCAAACAGACCCTCGAGAAAAGTTCTGCTGCATCGGTAGCCGCTAACTCCACGCGCCTGGATAGCACCACTTTAATCTATCAGGCCAGTTTTGATAGCAGGGACTGGACGGGCCAATTACAAGCATTTGCTATTGCCTCTGATGGCACCATTGTTACAACTGCCGATTGGGACACTAGAACGACGCCCACGTTGTTCACTGACCATGCTACTCGCAAGATCTACACCTATGACCCAACTATTACACTTGACCCTACGGGAACACCTCCAGTAACCACCAAGGGGATCGAATATAAGTGGGCAAACCTCAGTGCCGCACAGAAATTAAGCTACCGTGATGGCGCTGAAACAACGGATACAGAAGCACAGAGACGAGTAGAGTTTATTCGCGGCGACAAAGACCACGAAGTACAAAACCAAAAACCTCTTGATCTAGCAAACTTCAGTGGCACCTTACGCAACCGTAGCACTGTAATGGGAGACATCATCAACTCGAACCCATGGTTTGTAGGCAATAGCAACTTTGGCTACTCCAGCCTGCCCGAAGGTGATAGTGGAGTGTACGCCACCTTTCTCAGCAATAACTCAAGCAGAAGAGACATGCTTTATGTTGGCGCCAATGACGGTATGCTTCATGCCTTTGATGCCACGGACGGAGACGAGATATTTGCCTATATTCCATCTGAGTTCATCTCCGAGCTGAAGGTCCTGACTGATCCAGACTATGGCAAAAATATAGCACACCAGTATTTTGTCGACGGTGTACCCCGTGCAGGTGATGTCTTCATCAACAGCGACTGGCATACAGTACTGGTTGGCACCACGGGTGCCGGTGGCCAGAGTATTTTCGCACTCGATGTCACCGATCCGGATAATTTTGATACCGACAAGGTAATGTGGGAATTCACCCATGCTGAACTGGGCGAAACTATTCCAGAACCCACCATAGCGCGTATGGCCAATGGCCAATGGGCCGCTATTATTGGTAATGGGTACAATAGTACTTCTGGGACAGCACGATTGTTTATTATCAATATAGAGGACGGTAGCCTTATCGAGGAAATAGATACTGAAATGGGTGGCGATAATGGCCTTGGAACCCCTGTACCGGTCGATATCGATGGCGACCGTATTGTCGATGTCATCTATGCCGGCGACCTTCTTGGCAATTTGTGGAAATTTGATGTCACTGACGATACCATTACAAGCAACTGGGATTCAGCTTTCCGTGCCAATCCGGCACCAAAAGAACCAATCCCCTTGTTTGTTGCCAGAGACGCCGCATCGCCAGCAAACCGCCAGCCGATTACCGCCAAACCCCAGGTTGGCGCACACCCTGATGGTGGCGTAATGATCTACTTCGGTACCGGCAAATACTTTGAAGTCGGCGACAATATCGTTGGTGCCACACCCAGGATTCACACCTACTATGGCATCCGGGATGACCTTACCGATAGCGCAGCGATTGGCGATCGTGATGACCTGCAAGTACAAAAGATCGAAGCTGAAGTAACAGCGTCATTCAATGGTGAACCATTTAACCTCAGGGTGACTTCCGACAACACGGTCGACTACACAGACAAAAAAGGCTGGTATATGGACCTGATAACACCAGTCGATGTCACCAAAGGAGAGCGCGTGATCAGCCCATCGTTGCTGCGCGGAGACAGGATCGTATTTACGACCCTGGTCCCGAGCGAGGATCCTTGTGCAGCAGGTGGAACAAGTTGGCTGATGGAACTGGATGGCCCTACCGGCTCCCGTTTGGAACAAACGCCATTCGACCTCGATGGCAACGGCCTGTTTGACACAAGCGATTACGTCACGGTAACTATCATTATTGATGGAGTCAGTACGACCATTACCGTACCTGTCAGTGGCAAACAATCCAAGGTCGGCATTACCAAGACGCCTAGTGTCATTATCGCTGGCGACAAAGAGTTCAAGTTTGGCAGTGGTTCAGACGGCGGTCTTGAAAGGACGGTAGAGTCGACTGATCTAGGCACTGGTCGCCAGTCCTGGCGTCAGCTACGCTAACCGGGAACCCCTGCGCCCGTGGAACCTAAACGTTCCCGGGTGCTCGGGTTTACTGATTCCATTAGTTATAACGGTTAATGGACATACTTGAAGAAATTCATGCACAAAAGCTGAATGACAATTTATCAGGCACGCTCTATGTAGTTGATATATGTCTATGTCTAAAGGTTTGAAAACAGAAAAATTGTATAACGTGATACCCATGAATGGATAAGAAAAACGTAGCCCTGTAACCTTGCATTGACTGATCACGGAAAATCGAATTGCTGCACCAGGATAAAATATTTTTCAATAGCGTGTAGTAGATGTGCATAATACGGCATTTTATATCGGCCTTGTTAAGGCCTGCAATGATGTAATGGGAATATTTTTATGAAAAAAACTAAAGGCTTTACCCTGATCGAGCTAATGATCGTTGTTGTTATCATAGGCATTCTCGCCGCTATTGCATATCCTTCTTACCGTGACAGTGTGCTAAAATCGCGACGCGCTGATGCAAAGTCATCACTACTAGCTACTGCACAGAGACTGGAACGATGCTTCACTGAGTTTAATGCCTATAACAATACTACCTGCGCTGCCGTCAGTGCAGGGCCTACAGTTGATTTGACGTCAGATGATGGCTATTACACAATAAAAAGTATACCCACAGGTGGCGCAGAATTGTTGGCAACGAATACCTATGAACTAACTGCCACACCTACCAACAAAGGTGGTCAGGACGATGACACAAAATGCACTTCATTTGAACTCTTGCATACCGGCAAAAAAGAATCCAACGCAACGAATAATGACAATGCACGTTGTTGGGAATAAAAGGATATACAAAAAAATATTATCTTACTGCATTAGTAACTATTGCAGGTTTTAGCTTTACGCTTTCATCTGCAATCTTCTCTTAACTTTCATCTTAATCCAGCTCTCCGGGAACTATCCCCAGGATTTCCGCCTCAAACTTCAACTCATGCCCGGCCAGCGGGTGATTAAAATCCATGGTCACACTCGTTTCACCAACTTTTTTGACAGCACCCGGAATTTCATCACCATCCGGTGTAGAAAAGGAGATGATCTGCCCTTCTTCTAATGTCATATCCTCAGGGAAATCAGTCAAGGGCATCTCCTGTATCGCTTCGTCATCGGGCATGCCAAAGGCATTATCCGGGTCGACCAGGATACTTTCGCGGTCGCCGACCTTGAGTCCGTACAGGGCCATTTGCAGGCCATTGATCAGGACACTTTCGTCGCCCATAGTGATACTGATCGGTTCTTCACCAAAGGTGCTCTCGGCAACGGTGCCATCTTCCAGGGTAATGGAACAATGCAAGGTTACTTCACTGCCGGGTTGTACCGTTAGCTCATCACTCATGCGGGCTTGCCCTTGCCTGCTTTGGCCGTTTTTTTCTGCCCACCAAAAAAGCCATCGAATAACAGGATTGCCACACCGATACTGATAGCGGAATCGGCAACGTTGAATATCGGCCAGCTCCACTCCTGATAATAGACCTGGATGAAATCGATCACGTGGCCGAAGAGGATACGATCGATGACATTACCCAAGGCACCACCGAGGACCAGGCCCAGGGCGATGGCGACCCATTTATCCTCCTGGGGTAACTTACGCATCCACAGGAGAATGACACCGCTGACAATGATCGCCAGGATGACAAAAAACCAGCGTTGCCAGCCGCCCGCTTCGCTGAGAAAGCTGAACGCGGCGCCAGGATTATATGACAAGGTCAGATTAAAGGATGGCAGCAGCGGTACGGGAATATGGTAGGCCAGATAATACTCTGCCAACTGCTTGCTGATCTGATCCAGAACGATAACAAAGAATGTAATCCACAAATATTTCAACATAGGCTTAATCATTAACTATTGCCAGGGCCCTCATGGCCGTGGTTGATATTGCTTTTTTAGACATCAGGTAAACCGGCGAGGTTCCCCACCACCATCCACATTTTCGATGCAACGATCGCATAGACCTGGATGCTCTGCATGCGAGCCCACATCGGCACGATGGTGCCAGCAACGTACACATTTCTCATGTGCCGAAGGGGCGACCGCAACCCATAGCTCATCGTTCGTGCTCAGGGTAAAGTGGATGGCATCCGTTGTCTTGTCGGTATCGCGATAGATACGCGCATACGAAGAGATCAGTATAAATCGCAATTCATCACCCAACTTGCTGAGCTGCTCGTACAATTCCTGACCGCAATAAAGATCGACCTCGGCATCCAGAGAGGAACCGATGCCGCCGGCAACACGACAACGCTCCAGCTCCTTGCTCACGGCCTCGCGCATCTCCATGACCTGCTGCCAGAATGGACGATTGAATGTATCATCCTCCTGTAATTCAAACAGGCCGGTATACCACCCTTCCAGAAATACCGACTCACCACGTTCGCCCGGCATAAATTTCCAGATCTCATCAGCAGTAAAACTCAGGATAGGTGCCAGCCAGCGCACCATGGCCTCGATAATATGATACATCGCGGTTTGTGCAGAGCGTCGGGCGATACTGTCGGCCTGGGTGGTGTACTGGCGATCCTTAGTAATATCCAGGTAGAAGCTGCCCATGTCGACATTGCAAAAATTATGCAGCTTCTGATAAATCTGGTGAAACTGATAGCCTTCGTAGGCAGCCGCAATATCATCCTGCATCTGCCGGGTGCGATCCACAGCCCAACGATCCAGTGGCAGCATCTGTTCTGGTTTCAAGGCATGTTGAGCAGGATCAAAGTCCTCCAGGTTGGATAACAGATAACGTGCGGTGTTACGCATGCGTCGATAGGAATCGGCAACACGGTTGAGGGTCTCGTCAGACACGGTTATCTCGTTGCGATAATCCGTGGCAGCGACCCACAGGCGCAGGATGTCTGCACCCAGGCGATTCACCACTTTTTGCGGTGCAACTACGTTACCTTTGGACTTGGACATCTTCTGCCCTTTGGCATCGACCGTAAAACCGTGCGTCAACACAGAACGGTAAGGGGCACGACCGTTCATCGCAACGGACGTCAACAAGGAGGACTGAAACCAGCCTCGATGCTGGTCAGAACCTTCCAGATAGAGGTCCGCGGGAGCATTCAATACATCACGACGGTTCATCACGGCCTCGTGACTGACACCGGAATCAAACCAGACATCGAGGGTATCCATGACCTTGTCGTAGTCGGCCGCATCATCACCAATCAGGTTTTCGGCCTTGAGATCAAACCAGGCATCGATACCCTCGCTCTCGATCTGTTTGGCGACCACTTCCAGCAGGGTATCGGTCGCGGGATGCAGTTCGCCTGTTTGCTTGTGTACAAACAGAGGAATGGGCACGCCCCAGGTACGTTGACGCGAGATACACCAGTCTGGTCGATTGGTGACCATACTCTCGATACGCGCCTGTCCCCAGTCCGGCATCCAACGGGTATTGCTGATGGCATCCATGGCCGCAGATCGCAGACCCTTCTGCTCCATACTGATAAACCACTGCGGGGTGGCGCGAAAGATGATCGGGGTTTTATGGCGCCAGCAATGCGGGTAACTGTGGCGCAGGGATTGATGATGCACGAGTTTGCCATGCGTTTTAAGCACTTCAAGGACATGGTCGTTGGCCGAGAACACGTGCTCTCCCGCGAACAGCTCGGTATCCGGCAGGAAACAGCCATTAGCGGCGACCGGGTTATCGACCTTGAGATGATATCGGCTACCCACCACATAGTCTTCCTGACCATGTCCGGGGGCCGTATGCACCGCACCGGTACCGGCCTCGGTGGTGACATGATCACCGAGAATGATCGGCACTTCGCGCTGATAGAAAGGATGCTGAAGCTTCAGACCTTCGAGGTCCTGGCCCTTACAACGCGCGATGATCTGGTAATCATGCAACTCATAACGGCTCACGGCATCGGCCAACAGGGCTTCCGCCAGTAACAGACGTTCGTGTTCGTGCTCAGCAACACCGTCACACTGGATCACGACATAGTCCAGCCCGGGATTCAGAGAGACTGCCTGGTTTGCCGGTAATGTCCACGGGGTGGTGGTCCAGATCACGACAGAGAGCGGACCAACGCCTTTTTTAACATCCGTACAACGCGCCAGAAAACTTTCATCATCGAGCACACTGAAACGCACATCGATCGCGGGGGAATTACGATCTTCGTATTCGACCTCGGCCTCGGCCAATGCCGAACCGCAATCGATACACCAGTGGACAGGCTTGGAGCCTTTGTACAGGTGACCACGCTCTATAATCTTGCCCAGTGAACGCACAATGTCTGCCTCAAAAGCATAATCCATCGTCAGGTAAGGCTGATCCCACTCCCCCTGCACGCCCAGCCGTTTAAAGCCCTGCCTTTGCTTGTCTACCTGTTTGCCGGCATAGTCACGACAGGCCTTGCGGAAGGTACTGGCATCGACCTTGACGCCGGGCTTGCCGACTTTTTTCTCGACATTCAGCTCGATGGGCAAACCATGACAATCCCAACCCGGTACATAAGGGGCATCGAAACCCATCAGGCCACGGGACTTTACGATGACATCCTTGAGAATCTTGTTAATCGCATGGCCAATATGAATCTCGCCATTGGCATAGGGCGGGCCATCGTGCAGGATGAATTTTGGCTTGCCCGCAGCCGCTTTTCGCACTTTTCCGTACAGATCCATTGCCTCCCATTGCTTTAGCATCTCGGGCTCACGATTGGCCAGGTTACCACGCATGGGAAAATCTGTTTTGGGTAGATTCAAGGTATGCTTGTAATCTGCCATAGTTCCTCTTTTCAAGTTTATGAATTATGTCGACGTATTATTAAATTAAGAAAGTATGATACCTGATAATTTCAAGCAGTGGAAAGGAAGCATTCAGTCTGCGAACCATTCCCTGGCCTTGTTCGCATCGGCCTGGATCTGCAGCTTGAGCTGATCAAAGGAGTCGAATTTCATCTCGTCACGTATCTTGTGGAGGAAATTGACGTGCACATAGCGGCCGTAGATCTCCTGATTGAAGTCAAACAGGTGGACCTCCAGCAGGCTGCGAGTCCCATCAACGGTCGGACGGTTACCCACATTGGCCACCCCCGCCACCGGCTCACCCTCGATACCAAACATCTCGACGGCATAGACCCCCTGCACCGGCGAGGCCTTGCGATGCAAATGAATATTAGCCGTGGGGAAACCGATAGTACGCCCACGCTTGTCTCCATGCGCCACGCGTCCGCACATACGATAAGGACGCCCCAGCAGTTTTTCGGCCATGGCAAGATCGCCCTGCTCCAGTGCATCGCGTACCCGCGTACTGCTGACTCGCTCACCGTCAATACTGAAGGTATGCATATTAACAACCGGAAAACCGGCCTTTTGTCCGTACTGATACAACATGTCAAAATTGCCGCGACGTTGCTTGCCAAAATGGAAATCATCCCCCACGACCAGGTATTTGACATCCAGCCCCTGCACCAACACTTTGTCGATAAAGGCATCCGCTTCCAGGCTGGATAACCACTGGTCAAAACGCAGACACAGGACACGATCGACGGAATAACGTTTCAGTGCCTGATATTTTTCACGAAAACGTGTCAGTCGCGCTTTTGCCTGTGCGGGTGCAAAATATTCCTGTGGTTGAGGTTCGAAGGTGATGACCACCATCGGCAGCCCCATACTCTCGGCCTGCTCAGCCAATTGACCGAGTACTGCCTGGTGACCCAGATGCACGCCATCGAAATTACCAATCGTAGCCACGCAGCCACGATGATGGGGGCGGAGATTGTGAATACCGCGTATAAGTTCCATGCAGACCTGATCCGGGGATGCCTAAAGTAAATGGCAAAGTATACTTAATTTACGCCACAATCCCTACTGTTAGCTGCATACCAGAGAACCTCACGGTTTCTGCGGGAGTGTCACCTTCCATTGCCAGGGTCGTGCTCCCGTTGCCAGCAGTACCAGGATATACACAATGCCGCCTGCGCAAACCAGTAAACCCAGGTTCCAGGCACGCTCTGCAGCACCCCAGCTCGACCATTGTTCTGTGCCCGCTGTCGCCCATGCCAACGTCAGGACCATGGCCGTCGTGGCCAGAAAAATCTGCAGGAATAGACCAAACCAGCCACTCATGGCCTGATAAATGTCGTGTTTACGCAAGGTACGAAACAATAATCCTGCATTAAGCAAGGCAGAACAGGATGTTGCCAAAGCCAGACCGACATGGGGCGCCGTCGCACCCGTCATTACCATTGGCACAACAAAAATAATATTAAGAAGCATGTTTGTCACCATCGCGATAATGCCGATACGAACCGGCGTACGCGTATCCTGACGTGCAAAAAACCCGGGTACCAGTACCTTAACGAGGATGAAACCGACCAGACCGAGACTGTAGGCCTTCAGGCTCAGTGATGTCATGGTCATCGCCTGAACATCAAATTCACCATACTGGAACAAGGTCGAAATCATGGGTGTGGATAACATGAACAGGCCAGCGGTGGCAGGCACACCGACCAGCAACCCCCAGCGCAATGCCCAATCCAGGGTCATGCTGAATAGCGCGGGTGATTTTTCCGCATGGCGACTGGATAAGTTCGGCAGGATAACCGTCGCCAGGGCGACACCGAAAATACCTAATGGGAATTCGACCAGACGGTCGGAAAAATATAACCAACTGACGCTGCCTGCGACCAGGAAGGAAGCGATCACCGTGTCCAGCAACAGGTTAATCTGGGCGACCGATGAACCAAAAATGGCGGGAAGCATGAGCTTCATTATTTTTTTAACACCGCTATGGCGGCGCGAGAACCGTGGCCTCGGCACCATACCGATCTGCCACAGGAACGGTAACTGAAATAACAACTGGGCAATACCGGCCGCCAACACACCCCAGGCCAGGGCCATTACCGGCTGATCCATCAGCGGCGACAACAGGATGGCAGCAGCAATCATACACAGGTTCAGCAATACGGGCGTAAAAGCAGGAACGGCAAAACGTCCATATGTATTGAGGATACCCCCCGCCAGTGCGGTTAACGATATAAACAATAAATAGGGAAAGGTGATTTTGAGCATATCTCCCGCCAGGACGGCACGCTCTTCTCCCTGCGCGAGGACAAAACCGGGGGCAAATATCATGATCAGGACAGGAGCAAGAACGATGCCGATAACGGTAACAAGCAACAATATCAAGCCCAATGACCCCGTCACATGATCGACAAGATCCTTGACATCACTATCCGTCCCAGTGGCCTTGGTCTCACTCAGGACAGGCACAAAAGACTGGGAAAAAGCACCCTCGGCAAACAGGCGCCGCATAAAATTGGGGATCTTGAAGGCGACAAAAAAGGCATCCGTCGCCGCCTTGGTGCCAAACACCTGGGCCAGCACCATATCGCGAACGAAACCAAGAATGCGTGACAAAAAGGTCATGCCACTGACGATGAAGGTGGATTTCAGTAATTTACGGCTCATTTTTTATGCTTTTTGGCTACGAAATTCCGTCTGATTTCGATAATTTTCCTTATCTATTAAGCAGCTATCATACCTGCCTTTTGCTTTCAACACACGGCTTTCGATAACAGAAACCGCCCTGTAAAAATACCGGAATGCGGGTATTTTACTTGACAAACGGGCAAAAAATCCGCAATATGCGCGATCTTTAAAAGAGAACTATTTGCAGGAGTAATACCTTGGCTAACTCAGCACAAGCTAAAAAAAGGGCCCGTCAGGCCGAAACACATCGCAAACGTAATGCTGGACAACGTTCTATGATGCGTACGTACCTGAAAAATGTAGTCAAGGCCATCGCTGCAGGCGACAAGGCAGCAGCAGAAGCTGCATACAAGGCTGCTGTCCCTGCTCTCGACCAGATGGCTGGTAAAGGCCTTATCCATAAAAACAAGGCTGCCCGACATAAAAGTCGCCTGAACCAGACTATTCGCGCAATGTAAGTAAGTCGCCCCATAAAAAAAGGCCGGTCATAGAGCGGCCTTTTTTTATGGGGCAGATACAAGATGAAAGATACAAGTTAAACCCGGTTGCCTGGATACACTCAGACTTTTATCTTGTATCTTTTATCTTTCCCCCTGACGTTAAAACCATATCATCGCGATGAATCAGCTCTGCCTCGTCGACATAGCCCAGCGTAGCCTCGATCTGGCTACTGGCCTTGCCGATCAGGCGTCGGCTGTCCTCGGCATTATAGTTCACCAGGCCACGCGCAACCTCGTTGCCATCAGGGCCAATACAGGCAACAAGTTCGCCGCGCTGAAATTGCCCTTCTATCGCTGTGACCCCAACCGGAAGCAGGCTCCTGCCTTTTTCACACAGCACATTAACGGCGCCTTGATCGATAAACACCTTACCTTTTACTTTTAATTGCCCAGCAAGCCATTGCTTGCGCGCCACCATCGGCTCCTCGTCGGCCAATAGAATAGTACCCAAGTTTTCACCCTGCGCCAGTCGCTGTAAAATAGCATCCTCATGGCCGCTCGCAATGACGGTATCTGCCCCCGACCTTGCCGCCCTGGTAGCGGCCTTGACCTTGGTTATCATGCC
>Ga0209633_10002517_pt1 | contig 17612 bp, 23 predicted proteins | sample Cruoilmetagenom1_FD_187290 | JGI IMG/M metagenome (GOLD analysis project Ga0209633, IMG submission 187290) | Oil polluted marine microbial communities from Coal Oil Point, Santa Barbara, California, USA - Sample 1 (SPAdes) (version 2) | ecosystem: Environmental > Aquatic > Marine > Oil seeps ... | reverse complement strand
CGATCGTTTGTGTCTAGAACCACACTATTTGTGGTCGTAAGCACAAACGATGGGTCAGAGGCGTTCTCGGAGCCAGACGATGTCCGCTCCTTGGTCCTCTGCGCCACCCGGAGTCTCGACGACGACGGGGGCACCTGCGTCCCGGATCGAGCCGACGAGTAGCTCCTCTGGGATCTCGCCCTTCCCAAAGTTGGCGTGCCGGTCCCTGTGGCTCCCGAACGGGTCGCGCGAGTCGTTAGCGTGAACCAGATCGATGCCCCCGGTGTACTGCGTGATCCGTTCGACCGCTGTCTCCAGGTCGGCCCCGGCCGCCCACGTATGGCACGTGTCGAGACACACGCCAACGTCGAAATCGCCGATCGCCGCCCACAGCGGCCCGTAGTTGTCGAGATTCTGCATCACGGTGTTGCCCTTGCCCGCCGTGTTCTCGACCAGGACCGGCACCGTGACGTCGAACGAGTCGAGCGCCTTGAACCAGCGCTCGAATCCAATCTCAACGTCCTCGTCGGCGCCGACACTTCCTCCATGAACGATGACGCCCTTCGCCCCGATCAGCGCGGAGGCTTCGACCGTCTGGGCGAGCATCTTGCGCGAAGGGATCCGTACCCGGTTGTTCGGCGAGGCGAGGTTCACGAGATAGGGAGCGTGAACGTAGATGTCGATGGCAGCGTCACGGAGTTGCTCGGCGTCAACTCTCGGAACTGGCTTCTTCCACGCCTGCGGGTTGGAGACGAAGATCTGGACGACGGCGGCTTCCCTCGCTGCTGCCTCCCCTATCGGATCTGCTGCAGGGACATGGGCTCCGATCTTGAGATCAGTCATCTTGCATCTCCTCTTCTGCTGCGAGCCGGTGAGCCTGTTCGAGCGCGATGCCGGCGTGGATCGTTACTTCCCCGATGGGCTTCTCCCAGCCGGTTGCGTCGACCTGCAGACGGTTTCCGTCCCACGATGCACCCCAGGGTTCCGAGGGAAGTCCCTCCGGATCGATGAAGTCGATCACAAGGACGTCATAGGGCGATCCGCCGTCCGGGTCCTTCTCGGCAGCGCAGTAGACGCCGTCGATTGCGTTCCAGGACACGAAGACCGGCTCATCGCCGGGTGCTCCGACATCGACGACGATCCCGTCCTCTCGAATGATGAGCACAGGTGTACGCCGGATCAGCGAGGTCACGGCATATCCGAAGAGACCGACACCACTGATGAGCATGAATGCTCCCCACACGTAGTCGGCCCGTCTCTGGTTCCTGCCCTTGGAAGTGATCTCGTCGTTGTAGGTGTCCGGGGGTGTCGACACCCAGTGACCCCATGTGACGTCGACGGCCCCGACCATCAAGAACAGGCCGACAAGTCCGAAGAGGAACAGTCGGATGGGTGATCGATCGACTCGGAGCAGATTCACTCTTCAACCCCCAGGTCTCGTGGAGTGATGAGCGCCAAGTATGGGATACCCACCGCCGCAACCTTGGCCGCCGCAACACCGCCACTTCGATCCACCAGCGTGATCACCTGAGCGATCCTGAGTCCGTCATCGGAGAGAGCCTCGATCGCTTCGAACATGGCCGAGCCGGTGGTCGTCGTGTCCTCGAGAACGGCAACGACATCGTTCGGCTCGAGGGGACCAACGAGGCGACCGCCCATGCCGTGCCCCTTTGCTTCTTTCCTGACCGAGAACGCATGCAGCGGCCGACCGGTCGATGCTCCCGCGATCGCTGTGGCCACGGCGATCGGATCGGCTCCCATGGTCAACCCGCCGATCGCGACGACCTCAGGGGCGAGAACATCGAGGACCGCTTCCCCAACGGCAATCGCTCCCTGTCCGTCGAACGTGGTCTGGCGTGCGTCGATGTACCAGTCGGAGACGGCGCCGGAGCGCAGCGTGAACGGACCGTCGGTCCGAACCGCGTGGGCATTGAGGTGCTCGACGAGTCGTTGCTTTGCTGCTGATTCGGGGTTCAAAGAAAATCCTACAAATCGCTCAAGGAATGCTGATCGGTGGTCGATACGTTAATCAGACAGGATGCCTTCCTACCTCCCGTCTAAGCCCGAACCGGGGACCGCCGCAAGGCGGTCTTTGGTTCGTCTGGGGTCAGTTGTCCATCCGGGCTTCGCTCCGGTGTTCTCCCTTGATTGATCTCAAGCGTGTGATCAGCGCCCTATCGTCCCGTTGATGGAACTCATCTTTATTCGACATGGACAACCGGCGTGGAGCGTCGACGGGTTGACGCAACCCGATCCGTTTCTCACGGAGCTCGGAAGCGAACAGGCAGAACGCGGGGCGCAGAGAATCTTCGAAGGCGATCACCCTCTGACAGAGCTTGTTGTATCACCCGCGCTTCGATCACAACAGACCGCAGAGCCGATCGCCCGACTCACCGGTCTGCCGATCGAGACCGTCGACGACATCGTAGAGATCAAGATGCCCGACTGGACGGGCAAGCTCGAAGAGACGGTACGAAACGTCTTCCGTGACGCCCAGCATCGGCCGCCGGAGGAGTGGTGGGACGGACTCGAAGGAGGAGAGTCGTTTCGCGATTTCCACGACCGGGTAACGAGTGCACTTCTCGGCATTCTCTCCGAGCGAGGTGTGCGTCCGGACCCTGATCGAGAACACCTCTGGCTCGTCGATGACCCCGATCAGCGGATCGCCATCGTGGCTCACGGCGGAACGAACGCAGTCGCGATCGGGTTCCTGCTCGGCGCGGCTCCGACACCGTGGGAGTGGGAGCGGTTCATCCTCTATCACGCATCGTTCGCGAGGCTTCGAGCGGTGTCCCTCGGCGGAGAGCACGTCTGGTCTCTCCGCACGTTCAACGACAGGGAGCATCTGCCGATCGCTCTCCGAACCCGGTAGGCGGCCCCGGCATCCTTACTTGCCGTAGCGGCGCGTTCTCCTTGTGAAGTCGCGCAGCGCCCGAAGGAAGTCGACGTAGCGAAACGCCGGCCAGTAGACGTCGACGAAGGCATACTCCGCATAGGCGGACTGCCACAGCAGGAATCCGGAGAGCCTCGCCTCACCCGACGTCCGGATGACGAGGTCCGGATCTGGAAGCCCGGCCGTGTAGAGATTCGAGGCGATGCCGTCGGCATCGATGCGATCCGCAAGGTCATCGGTGCCGTCGGTGGAGAGCTTGGCCACGAGATCCTTCACGGCATCGACGATCTCCTGTCGCCCTCCATAGGCAAGGGCGATCGTCACCCTCCGGTCTCCGCTCGGCATGCGCTCCTCGAGTCGCTTCGCCGCCGCCTGGAGGTCGGCTGGCAGCAGGTCGAGGCTCCCGATGAACCGCACTCCCACATCGTGCTCGGTCGAAGCGTTCGGGATCTCTTCGAACAGCTCCATCAGAACCTCGTAGTACGGCAGGAGCTCCTCGTCCGGCCGTTCGAGGTTCTCCTTCGACAACAGCCAGCAGGTGACGGCCGGAATACCGAGCTCGTCAGACCAATTCAGGAATTCGACGAACTTCGCCATCCCCACGCGATATGACGCCTGGTAGTCGGGGAGACCTTCACTCCTGGCGTATCGGCGGTGTCCGTCGTGAATGACCCCGATGTGGCGCGGAAGACGGTCCCTGTCGAGCGTGGCAAGCAGCCGATCTTCGTAGAACCGGTAGAGCGGTCGAATGGCTGCTTCGCGATATCCCATGCGGGTCTCATGGTAGGGGCGGAGCGTGGGTGCACACTGCGGTCGCGACCGTGGCAACATAGAAGGCGTTGGGGGAGAGAGGAGGCCACCACCGTGGCCATGACCGAAGAACACAAAGCGGCGCTCGCTCAGGGCCGTCGCGAGTCGAAGGCGATCAAGGGCTACCTCGAGGCAATCTCCGTTCCGAAACGGAGGGGACGTCCCGTGACGCCGGAGACGCTCGAGATGAAGATAGAGGCACTCGATGAGAAGGTGCGCTCTGAGAGGGACCTCCTCTCTCGCGTTGACCTGATCCAGGCACGGCTTGACGCTCAGGCCGCACTCGAGCAGATGACGGCCGTGGTCGACATGGACATTCTCGAACCCGGGTTCATCGAACACGTGGCGTCCTACTCGAAACGAAAGGGCATCAGTTGGGCAGCGTGGCGCGAGGCCGGTGTCCCCGCAAGCGTTCTGGCGGCTGCCGGAGTGAAACGAACCAGGCGGGGCTGATCATGCCTGTCGTTTGTGCCTCCAGCCACCTCCACGGTGGCCCCAAGCACGATCGACGCAATCGAGGCTTGTATTCCTTCGGTCCGTCGGTACTCTTCTCCACATGAACCTCCCCCTCCCTCGCTGGACGCTCGGGAAGATGCAGAATCCCGTGCGCGGGTTCCTCCACGGGACTGCGGCCGTCGCCGGCCTCGTCGGAACCATCTTCCTCATGTTCCATGCTCCTAATTGGCCCAGCCGGGTCGCCGTCTTCGTGTTCGGTCTCGCTGTGATGGCCCTCTACTCAACGAGTTCGCTCTATCACGCGATCCCGTGGCGGGAACGGGCGAAGAAACGGATGCAGCGCATGGATCACTCCATGATCTACGTGCTCATCGCAGGCACCTACACGCCGATCGCAGCGATCGTTCTCGACACACCGTGGCAGTGGATCGTGCTGGCGATGGTGTGGACGATCACGATCGCGGGCGTCGTTCAGAAGGGGCTCTTCCCAAAGGTCCCCGGATGGATCTCCGTGATGATGTCGACGATCCTCGGATGGATCGGCCTCTTCTTCTTCTGGCCGATGATCCAACGTCTCGGATGGCTTCCTGTCGGCTTCGTCCTCGCAGGGGGCGTTCTCTACACGATCGGCATGGTGTTCCTCGTCACCAACCGGCCTCGTCTGTGGCCCCGAGTGTTCTCGTACCACGAGGTGTTTCACATCATGACCGTGTCCGCGACATCACTACATTTCCTCGTGATATGGCGGTACGTCATCCCGCTCGCCGCCGCATAACCCAACCGGAGAGATGCCATGCCGAACCTGAACCGTCGAAACTCCGCCGTCTCCGAAGTCCCGGCCGCCGACCCGGAAGAGGCCTTTGCCCACTTCTCCGCAATGCTGCGTTTCGAAGCCGATTGCTGGGACGTCCACGACGCCATGACGAACGGCCCACAGGATTTCGTCCTCGTCGACGTGCGGGGGCCCGCCGTCTTCGAGAAGGAGCACATCCCGGGAGCCGTCAACCTTCCATACGGACGGATGGTGGAGCGGAACCTGGCCGAGTACCCGGACGACACACTGTTCGTGATCTACTGCGCAGGACCGCACTGCAACGCGACGGAGAAAGCGGGCGTGCGGCTGGCGAAGCTGGGGCGCCCGTTCAAGAAGATGATCGGTGGCGTCGAGGGTTGGCGCGACGAGGGTTTCGACGTCGTCACCACCTGAGCAAAGGCGTCTGGCGTCGACAGGAACCGGATATGACGAGCTGTGCGGACGCCAGAGCCCTTCAAGCGGGGGTGATGGCCTCGACCTCTATCTCTACCTTCCACTCCGGTTCGAGGAGTGACGCCACCACAACCATCGTGGCTGCGGGCATCGCCTTTCCGAAGACCTGCTGATGGGCTCGGCCGATCTCGTCGGCTTCGCCCGGGTCGGTGATGAACATGCGTGTCCGAACGACGTCATCGACCGTCGCTCCGAGCTCCTCGAGAGCCGCAACCGCGATCTCGCCGCAACGAAGCATCTGCCCGTAGGCCGTCGAATCGATCGGTTCACCCGCCGGAGGGATCGGAGCAGTACCTGCGATCTCGACGCGATCTCCGATTCGCACGCCTCGAGAGAACCCGTAGCGTTCCTCGTAGGGCGATCCTGATCGTGCGTATCGACGAATCGGCTAGTACCGCTCGGGGCGAGTTGGTCCGGGAACGCGGATCAGTAGAAGCCGACCGTCCTCGTAACCACCGTTGTGGAATCCGTACTCTTCGCCTGCGGAGATGTGGATCGTGTCGCCAGGGCCCGCCCTGAAGGTCTGGCCGGCAACACGGAACTCCAAGTCTCCCGTCACCACGACGTACATCCGGTGCGTTTTCTCCGAGACCCGGCTGTCACGCTCTGCCCCCATCGGGACCAGGATCTCGGCGACCGAGCCGATCGAGAAGACGTCCGGAGAAAGCTCCCTCACGGTGAAGTCGCCGAACTCGAACGGAGCGGCGTCTTTGTATCGCTTCAGTTCCATGGTCCGATGCTACGGCATTACCGTCGGTCGAAATCCGATTTGACGTTCGCACTGCGTTTTCTGTCACACCCGTCGGATACGGTGTCCCCATGATCGAATTGACCCCAACACCCAGCATGACCGACGAGCAGGTCGAGGCATGGTTCGCTGCGGCCGGACTGAACGTCAACGTCGTCGAGCACTGCCCCTCGGAGGAATGTTCATTCTGCACCGGAGACTCCACTCCGATCGCAGCATGAGCGCATCATAGCATCACCCTATATGATGCTATGATGCGCTCATGAGAACAACGGTGACCCTGGACCCAGACGTAGCCGAAAGATTGAGCCAACTCATGAAGGAACGCAACCTCACGTTCAAGGAAGCCGTCAACTCATCACTCCGCAAAGGATTGGGAACCGAAGTCAGGGCCCGGCCCTACAAAGCACCGTCGTATCACATGGGGCTGAAGCCCGGCATCGACGGAGATCGGATCACCCATGTCATGGATGAGATTGCCGACGAGGAATTCGTTCGCAAGATGAGAGGTGATCAATGATCATCCCGGACATCAACCTGCTCGTGTACGCCACCGACAACGTCAACCTGCACCGGCTGGCGGCAGAGCGGTGGATCGAGAAGATCCTGTCCGGCCCCGAGACGGTTGGTTTCCCGTGGCACTCGCTGACCGGTTTCGTCCGACTCTCCACGAATCCCCGAGTGTTCGACGTTCCGCTGGCGGTCGACACGTCACTCAGCATCGTCGACGACTGGCTTGCGCAACCGAACGTCACGGTCGTCCACCCGACACACCGACACGCCGCGGTCCTGCGAGACCTCCTTTCACTGATCGGTGTCGGCGGTGACCTCGTTCCCGATGCCCACCTCGCAGCCCTCACCATCGAACACGGCGCAACGCTCCACTCCTCCGACAGCGACTTCGCTCGGTTCCCTGCATTGCGGTGGTACAACCCGCTGGCGTAGCGTCGCCACCTCACTCCACATCCCAGGAGTTACCCAGGGCTGCTGCCTACGGGAGGAACGTGCGGAGCTCGTCGATCTGCTCGGTCACCGATACGAACGACCCTCCCCGCGGGGACCGTCTCGCTTCCACGGAGCCCTTCGGGTCAAGAAGGGCGAGATCCTCGGGAAGCAAGAGCGGATGAGCCTCTTCCAACTCCCCCGCCGTAGCAGTCGCTAAGTCCCTGTCTTCGGCCTTCAGGTTCGCGACGAGGGCACCGACAGCGTGGTGGGCATCGCGGAACGGCACACCTCGAGCAACGAGAACCTCCGCGAGATCGAGAGCGACGACCCACGAAGAGGGTGCGGGCGGATCGAATTCCGCTGTCTCGATCATCCCCGTCAGGGCCGCGAGCGCTGTGGTCAGCACATCGTCGGCATGGAACACGGCCCGCTTGTCCTCCTGAAGATCCCGGTTGTACGACAAGGGCAACCCCTTCTGGAGAGCGAGAAGCCCCGTCAGATCCCCGATCACGGTTGCAGCTTTGCCCCGAGCGAGCTCGGCGATGTCGGGATTCTTCTTGTGGGGCAGTGCCGATGAACCGGTCGTATATGCGTCGTCGTACTCGGCCCACGCGTACTCCTCCGTCGCCCACAAAGCGAGCTCTTCAGAGAGACGCGACAGGTGAACCATCGTTTGAGCGGCGGCGAACACATACTCCGAGGCGAAGTCTCGCGACGACACCGCGTCGAGCGAGTTTCCGAACGCTGTGTGGAATCCCAGACTCTCTGCGACCAGGTCCGGGCGCAACGGCAATGCACTTCCTGCCGACGCTCCTGCGCCAAGCGGAGAGATGTCGATGCGTTCCCTCGCATCGACGAAGCGGTCGGCGTCTCGCAGCAACATCCACGCGTATGCGAGGAGGTGGTGAGCGAACGGGATCGCCTGGGCTTGCTGGAGATGTGTGTACGAAGCCACGATCGTGTCGCCGGCATCCTCGGCCTGGTCGACAAGCACCCGGACGAGGTGCTGGATCTGCTCGATCCTATGGTCGACGGCGCGGCGCACATAGAGCCGAAGGTCGAGGGCGATCTGATCATTGCGAGACCGCCCGGTGTGGAGACGTCCCGCATCGTCGCCGATCAGCTCGCCGAGACGACGTTCAACGGCGGTGTGTATGTCTTCATCGGTGTCCCGGAACTCGAAACGCCCCGCGTGCGCCTCTTCGAGGATGTGTTCGAGCCCTTCCCTGATCCGAACCACGGCTTCCTCGTCGAGCAGGTCGACCTCGCCGAGCATGTCGACATGGGCAAGTGATCCCGTGACGTCGTCAACGAGCAGCCGACGATCGGAATCGTCCGTCGTGAACCTCCACAACGTCTCGTCGGGCCCCGAGGCGAACCGACCGCTCCAGAGACTCACGGGCGCTCCGCACCGTACTGAGTACTGAGTACTGAGTACTGAGTAGCCGGCAGCCCGTAGCCCGTAGCCCGTAGTCTGTGCTGGGGACTCGCGACTGGGGACTGGCGACTTCTCCTCATTCTCCTTCTCCCATTCGCTTTTCTGCGAACGTTCTCAGTCTGAGGCTCTGGAGACGGATGAAGCCGTCGGCATCGGATTGGTCGTAGACCTCGTCAGCCTCGAAGGTCACCGTCGCTTCGTCGTAGAGATCGTGACTCGTCGAACGGCGCCCTTCGATCACAACCTGTCCTTTGTACAGCCGCAGCCTGGCCTCACCATTGACGCGGGTCTGCACGTCGTCCATGAACGCCTGGAGCGCCTCTCTCTCCGGCGAGTACCAGAACCCGTTGTAGACCATCTCCGCATAGCGGTTCGAGAGTTCGTCGCGCAGGTGTGTCACCTCCCGGTCAAGCGTCAGCGACTCGACGGCCCGGTGTGCGTGATAGAGCACCGTTCCACCGGGTGTCTCGTAGACGCCCCGACTCTTCATCCCGACGAATCTGTTCTCGACGATGTCAACTCGACCGACGCCGTGCCGACCACCGATCTCGTTCAGGAGCGTCAACAAGGCGACCGGATCCAATTCGACGCCATTCACCGATACGGGGTTCCCTGATCGGAATCCGACCGTGACGACCTCAGGCACGTCGGGTGCACTCTCCGGATCTGTTGTCATACGGAACATGCCGGGCGGCGGACTCACCCACGGGTCTTCGAGCACTCCCCCCTCGTAGGAGATGTGGAGCAAATTCGCATCCATCGAGTACGGCATCTCAGGGGACGTGGGCACCGGGATATCGAAGCGCTTCGCATAGGCCTCGAGGTCGGCCCGTCCCTTCATGTCCCACTCACGCCACGGCGCGATCACCTTGATATCCGGCTTCAGGGCGTATGCGGACAATTCGAACCGCACCTGGTCGTTTCCCTTGCCTGTCGACCCGTGAGCGATGGCATCGGCGCCCGTCTCCTCCGCAACACGCACGAGGCCTTTCGAGATGACGGGTCGCGCCAGCGAGGTTCCCATGAGGTAGTACCCCTCGTACAGGGCACTGGAGCGCACAGCAGGGAATACGAAGTCCTCGACGAACTCCTCTGTGAGATTCTCGGTGATCGCCTCAACGGCACCGGTCGCAAGCGCCTTCTCGTGCGCCTCTTCGGCCTCTTCGCCCTGGCCGACGTCTGCGGTATAGGTAACGACCTCTGCCCCATATTCCTCGATGATCCATCTCAAGATGATGGATGTGTCGAGGCCCCCGCTGTAGGCGAGAACAACCTTCTTGATTCCTCGTTTCACTTCAGACTCCTTCAATCTCGGCAGCCACCACCGCTGCTCCAATGGACTCCTCAACTGCCACAAACACTGTGTCGTCACCTGCAACTGTGCCGAGCACACCAGGCATGTCAGTAGCGTCGATCTTCCCAGCCACGAGATGCGCCGCACCAGGTGGAGTGTGAAGAACAACCATCGGAGCGGCCACCACCACCGACTCGACGAATTCGTTCACAGCGACCGCGAGCGCCGATCGGGCGCGTCGTGCATCGTCGGGATCCTGTATCCGGTAGCGAGAAGCAGCGCCACCCCGCTCCTTGACTGCACCAACGAATTCGAGATCACGCGAGACCGTCGCCTGGGTGACATCGTGACCGGCGTGAGAGAGGAGCCGACGCAGTTGCGCTTGGCTCTCGATCGCCTCGGTTGTAACCAGTCGGGTCACAAGTCTCCTTCTCGCTTCGGTTGAGCTCACGGAACGGGCTCCTTCGTGACCATGGTCCCGATGCCTTCCGGTGTGAACACCTCGAGGAGAACAGCGTGCTGCATACGGCCATCGAGAATGTGGACACGCTCGACCCCGGCATCGATCGCCGTAACACAGGCTTCGAGTTTCGGGAGCATCCCGGCGGATATGCTGCCCGAGGCGAGCAGCTCCTTGATCCCGTCCTCGGTCGAGCGAGCGATCAAGGAATCCTCCTTCCCGAACACCCGATAGAGGCCCTCGACATCCGTCAGATACACGAGCTTCTTCGCCCCGATGGCCACAGCGAGCGCGGCGGCCGCCGTATCGGCGTTGACGTTGTAGACGTGCCCGTCTTCCCCTCTCGCAAGTGGGGCGACGACGGGTACGTAACCCTGATCTTGGAGACTCGTGACCAGGCCGGGGTTGACGTGGGTGATCTCCCCGACAAAACCGAGTCGTTCATCCCGCGGGCGGGCGACGAAGAGATTTCCATCCAAGCCATTGATACCTGCGGCGACGCAGCCGTGAGCGTTCACAAGACGGACGATGTCGGGGTTGATCTCCCCTGCGAGGGTCGATTGGACGATACGGATCGTCTCAGCATCGGTGACCCGAAGTCCTTCGACCCACTGGGGTTCAACGCCCTGCTGATGCATCGCTTCGCTGATCCGGGGACCGCCGCCGTGAACGATGACGGGATTTATCCCGACGTAGTGCAGCATCGCCACATCGTCGGCGAACGTGTTCCTCAGACCCTCGTCGACCATCGCCGATCCGCCGTACTTGATCACAACGGTCGTACCCCGGAACTCCTTGATGAACGGCAGCGACTCGGAGAAGATCCTGGCTCTTCCCATCGTGCGGGCGATTCGCGACTTACCCTGATCCGGTGCGGTGTGACCCGTGGTCATGATCGCTCCGCGTTGAAACGCACGTATTCGGGAGTCAGATCCGTCGTGAACACCCTGGCCGTCCCAGGGCCGTTTCCGACGCTGATTGTTAGGCCGAAGTCTCCTGCCATGGCTGCACTCACAGCGTCTTCGTCGATTGTCACGCCCACGCCTCCTCTGGCAACCATCGTGCCGGCGAATGTGATGGTGATGTCGTCGAAGTCGACTTCCTCATCCACCTCGCCGAGGGCGCCGACGATCCTGCCCCAGTTCGGATCCGCCCCGTAGAAGGACGATCGAACAAGGGCTGAGTCCGAAACCTGTCTGCCGATGTTTCGTGCTGCTGCATCATCGACGGCTCCGGTTACCGCGATCGTGACGACCCGGGAAGCTCCTTCAGCGTCTGCGGCGATGTGGCGGGCCAATTGAACGGACGCTCCGGTCAGCGCTGCTGCAAGGTCCTCGGGTTCGGGTGTGAAGCCGGAGGCTCCTGAAGCAAGTGCGATGACCGTGTCGTTCGTAGACGGACAGCCATCCACATTGAGAGCATGGAACGAGTGATCAACGGCGATTCGCAGCGCCTCGTCGAGAACGGACGGCGGCACGACTGCGTCGGTAGTCAGGACCACCAGCATCGTGGCCATGTCGGGGCGGATCATGCCTGCCCCTTTTGCCATGCCTCCGACGGTGAATCCTGCTGCCTTGACTACGACTTGCTTCGGTTCTGTATCAGTCGTCATGATCGCCCACGCGGCGGCAGTTCCGTCGATGTCCGTACTCCCGAGCCCCTCGACCGCATCCGCAACCCCTGCGGTCACGGCTTCGGGGGCAAGGTACGTTCCGATCATGCCGGTCGAACACACGAGAATGTCCTCCGGTGCGCACCCCAGGAGTTCGGCCGTGCGATTGGCCGTCAGTTCGGAAACGGCGCGCCCCCGTTTTCCGGTCGCTGCATTGGCGCATCCCGAGTTCAGGACGACGGCGCGTGCAGTCGAGGCAACTTCGAGGTGTTTCCTGGAGAGCCGAACGGGTGCGGCCGCGGCCATATTGGTCGTGAAGACCGCTGCGGCCGAGATAGGCGTTCGAGCTGCGACGATCGCCAGGTCGAGCGCCCCTCCGCTCTTGATCCCGGCAGAGACGCCGACAGCCTCGAATCCCTTCGGTGCAACGACGCTCACGGCATCCATCCTTCCATCGGCAGCCCCGCTGTCTCGTCGAAGCCCAGCATCAGGTTCGCCGCCTGCACGGCCTGACCCGCTGCGCCCTTCACGAGGTTGTCGATCGCACAGATGAGGATGGTGGTTCCGGTTCTCTCGTCGAGGTTCACGGAGATCAGCGAACGGTTCGATCCGACGACCCATCGCGTCTCAGGGGACCCGTCAACGAGAGAGACAAAGGGCTCTCCCCGATAAGCGTCCTCGAGTGCTGCGACAAGATCATCGATCGTGGTCCCGGCCGGTGTCTGCGCATAGATCGTGGTGAGGATGCCTCGCTGCATCGGTACGAGATGTGGGGTGAAAATCAGTTCGACAGGAGATGCAGCCTCGAGATCCAGGGCACGCTCCATCTCCGGCTGGTGCCGGTGCTCGAGGACCTTGTAGGCCTTCGCCGATTCGTCCACGGCACCGAACTGGAGTCCGGCCTGCACCCCCCGACCGGCGCCGGAGACCCCCGACATCGAGTCGACGATGATCCCGATCGATTCGACAAGACCGGCGCTGAGTAACGGAGCAAGGGGAAGAATCGCCGACGTTGGATAACACCCGGGAGATGCAACACGATCCGTGTTGGAGATCTCAGATCGGTAGAGCTCCGGCATGCCGTACGCCCAGCGACCAAGTTCGTCCGGGAAAGGGTGATCAACGCCGTATGCGTCGAGGTACCGCTGCGTCGTGTCGAGCCGGAAGTCGCTCCCGAGGTCGACGACGGGTATTCCCCGTTCGAGCAGCGCCATCGCCGGACCCGATGATGCGCCGTGAGGAAGCGCGAGGAATGCGAGGTCGACGTCGGGGATGGACTCCGGGTCGTTCACACCGAGAACCCGCTCCCCTCCTCTCAGATGCGGATGAACAGATCCAAGCGTTCTACCGGCCGACGAGAAGCCCCCGAGGTACCCGACCACGAGATCGGGGTGACCGTCGACGAGACGGATCAACTCACCGCCGGCGTAGCCGGACGAACCAAGAATGGCTATGGAAGCAGTCATAAGGGACCTCGAGCGAGTAGTGAATATACGCATATGCGTTATGCAATGCAACACTGATTTCGGGTGCCCGTCGACATCGGAAAGGTTCCCGAACACCAGGGTTGCAGTACCACCGTATCGCGACAACACTTGCCGTATCCAACCGCAAGGAGAGAACAATGGCACTCGGTCCGATCGAGTTGCTGGTCATGGGATTCCCGGGGAATCAATTCGCCGGGGGCATCCTTCCGGAAATCGAGCGTCTCGTTGACAACGACGTCATCACACTGGTTGACGCCCTCCTCATCTACAAGGATGACAACGGTGACGTTGAGGTCATCGAACTCGACCAAGTCGATGCCGGTCAGGACGTCGCGTCGTTGAGTAGATTCCTCGACGAAAGCAACGGGTTGATCTCCGAAGAGGACATGGAAGGCTTCGCCGATGCGTTGGAGCCCGGGTCCTCTGCGGCGGCGCTCGCATTCGAACACACATGGTTCAAGCCGCTGCGCGATGAACTCGTCGACTCAGGGGGCATCCTCCTCGACAACATCCGGATCCCCGGACTCGTCGTTGAAGAGATCCTCGAAGCCGTCGCAGCACTCGAAGACGAATAGGGAGGAACTCACAATGCCAAGAAGACGTGGACGCCCAGGTATCGCAGGAACGATGGCCCGCACCGCCGTGGTGGCAGGCACCGCAACCGCCGTGAGCGGCGGCATGCGGAACCGATCGGCGAACAAGCAGGCAGCAGCGCAGGACCAGGCCGCAGCGAACCAAGCCGCATATGAGTCCCAGGCGCAGTTGGACGACATGCAGGCACAGATGAACGCCATGCAGACACAGCAAGCCCCGGCTCCGCAGCCGGCCGTGGCAGCGGCTCCCGCCGCCGACGACACGATGGCCCAACTCCAGAGACTGGCCGACATGAAAACCGCCGGTCTTCTTACCGACGCCGAGTTCTCATCAGCGAAGGCGAAGCTCCTCAGCTGACAATCGAACGAGTGCAGTGAACAGGGTCGGAAGAAAGAGAGCCATCGCTCTCGTGTCTTCCGGCCCTGGCACTATTTTCGAAGTCACGCCAGGCTATGCGGATATGAAACTGAGGATCTCTCTCCTATTCCTGCTCATCGCGACGCTCGTCGCTGCTGCTCTCCCCGCTCTTGCACAGACGAACAACGACGACGGCCCCACGGTCCAGGCGGTGATGTTCTTCTCACCCACGTGCGGCCACTGCGAGATCGTCATCAACGAACACCTACCCGTCATCTTCGAGCAGCACGGTGGCGAACCCGCAGTTCTCTTCGACGACACGATTCCTCCGGAGGAGGTCGTCTACTACGAGATGACAAACGGGACGCTCGAGATCCTCCTCGTGGATGCGAGCAAAGAAGACGGATCGGTCATGTTCTCTGAGGACTCACAACGGCTTGGCGTCGACAGCCCCGGCGTCCCTCGTCTCGATGTCGAAGACACCTACCTCGTCGGCTCCGAGCAGATTCCTGCAGAGTTCCCTGGCATCATCGAAGAGGGTCTTGCGAACGGCGGTATCCCGTGGCCTGACGTCCCCGGTCTCGATGCAGCCCTCGCAACGATCCCCGGCTCCTCTGTGGTGGACCAACCGGTCGACGACGACCCCGCCGACTCTCTTCCGTCGGCCGCCGACGAGACGGTCGGTGACAAGATCGCCCGGGATCCTCTTGGAAACGGCCTCGCGATCCTCGTGCTGGCCGGACTGATCGCAAGCCTCATCCTGGTGCCCATCCTGGTCCATCGCGGGTCACTCCACGGTGGTCCCTCGCGGGTCGTGCCTGTGCTGGCCGTCATCGGTTTGGGCGTCTCTCTCTACCTCGGAAGTGTCGAGACCAGCGGCGTCGAGGCTGTGTGCGGACCTGTGGGTGACTGCAACGCTGTGCAGCAGAGTTCGTACGCGTCGATCTTCGGAATTCCGATCGGCGTTCTCGGAGCGATCACTTACGCCGGGCTCATCATCGGATGGCTCGTCACGAGATTCTCGAAGGGCCGCGTCGCCGACATCGCAGCGTTCTTGATAGCGCTGACTGCGTTCGGCGGAACGGCATTCTCGATCTATCTGACGTTCCTCGAGCCGTTCGTGATCGGAGCCACGTGCATGTGGTGTCTGACGTCGGCTCTCGCCATCGTCGGGTTGCTCTGGTTCACGGCTGCACCTGGATGGGCTGCTTTCGAACGACTCCGTGGATCAGACTCGACCGTCGCTTAGGCGCGTCCTCAACGAGAGAACGTCCCCATCAGCATCGCTTCCGCAAGCACGTGCCCTTCGGATGCAGCGAGGATTTGGGACTTGTCAGATCCCTCGTCGAGTCCGAGCGGGGCATCGAGCGCCAGGACCTTGAAGAAGTAGCGATGCGTCCCGGTTGGCGGACATGGCCCGCCGTATCCGATCTGCTCCCAGGAGTTGAGTCCTCCGGTTCCCAGTTCGCCGACGTTCTCGGGAATCGTGCCGGCCGGAACGAAGTCGAATGCGATCCAGTGATCCCATGTTCCCCCCGGGGCATCCGGATCATCCATGATCAGAGCCAGCGTCGCTGTTCCTTCAGGGATCGCGGTGATTCGAAGCTCGGGCGACACGTCATCTCCGTCGCACGTGTAGCGCACGGGAATCGCCTCATCGTGGTCGAATGCGGGCGACGTCAACTCCATCGATGCTCCTTCGGTGGTCGTGGTGGGGATCGTTTCTTTCGTCGTGGCCGTCGCCGCAGAGGTGGTCGTCGTGGTTGCCGTCGATGCAGCATCTCCGCACGAGGAGCTCAGGACGGCCAACACGGCGACGATCACGATCGGGTACTTCATTCAACGAGTATGGCGGTCGGATCGAGCCTCGTCTATGACCTGTCTGTCATCCACTGGTCAACGAACTCGTAGGCCTGTTCTTCGGAGTACGGGCCGTCTTCCACTCGTCGCTCGTACAGCATCCTCATGATCTCCCCCACCTGTCGTCCTGGTTCGAGCTGCAGGTGTTCCATCACTTGATTCCCGTCAATCGGAGGACGGAGCGCATCGAGCTCTTCCTTCTCCCGGAGTTCCGCTATCCGCTCCTCGAGTTCGTCGATCCTCCTCGAGATCGTCCTTTCGCGCCTCTTGTTCCTGGTCGTGACGTCACAACGCACAAGTTCGTTGAGATCCTTGAGCAGGTTGTCTGCGTCACGAACGTAGCGGCGCACAGCCGAGTCGGTCCATCCCATCTTGAATGTGTGTGGACGCATGTGGAGGAACACCAGGCGGGATACGTCTTCTGTGGTCTTCTTCGAGTAGCGGAGCGCCTTCATGCGACGGCGCGTCATCCGCGCCCCGACGACCTCGTGGTGATGGAATGAGACCCCACCCGGTCCGAACTCTCGCGTATCCGGTTTGCCGATGTCGTGGAACAGCGCTGCCAGACGCAATTCGAGGCGTGGCGACGTCTTCTCGACGACGGCGATCGAGTGAGCCAGCACGTCCTTGTGGTGGTGAACCGGGTCGACTTGAAGAGCCAGCGCCGGCAGTTCGGGAATGAATTCCTCGGCGAGACCGGTCTCGACGAGACCCCACAGCGCAGGGCCGACATGGTCTCCGATCATCAAGAGATCGAGTTCTCTCTTGATCCGTTCGGCCGAGACGATCTCGAGACGCCCGTGCATGCTGCGGACTGCGTCCAGCGCTGCTTCGTCCGGAGTAAAACCGAGTCGTGACACGAACCGGAACAGACGGAGCATCCTCAGCGGATCGTCACCGAAGGAGATCTCGGGGTCGAGTGGTGTTCGGAGCAGGCGCGCGTGGATATCGATGAGGCCACCGAATGGATCCATCATCTCGGGAGCGTCGCTATCCGACACCGGCACGCGAATCGCCATCGCATTCACCGTGAAGTCCCGCCTGGAGAGATCCTCTTCGATGTTGTCCGAGTAGGTCACCTCGGGTTTGCGGCTCTCGTCTCGATAGATCTCGGAACGGAACGTTGTGATCTCGTGAACGCGCCCGTTCCTGATCGCTCCGATCGTTCCGTACGTCTTGCCTGCCAGGTACAGATCGACCGCCCACGGGCCCACGATCTCCTCGATCTCGTCCGGTCGGGCACCTGTTGTGAAGTCGAGGTCGGAGTTCGGACGATCCAGCAAAGCGTCGCGCACGCTTCCTCCGACAAGGTAGAGGCCGTGCCCGGCGTCGGCGAACCGTTCAGAGAGTTCGCGCGAGGGAGTACCCGCAGCCAGAAGGCTCTGGAGTCGAGGAGGGATCACGATGGGTTC
>Ga0209633_10002515_pt1 | contig 17622 bp, 14 predicted proteins | sample Cruoilmetagenom1_FD_187290 | JGI IMG/M metagenome (GOLD analysis project Ga0209633, IMG submission 187290) | Oil polluted marine microbial communities from Coal Oil Point, Santa Barbara, California, USA - Sample 1 (SPAdes) (version 2) | ecosystem: Environmental > Aquatic > Marine > Oil seeps ... | reverse complement strand
CATTGGCTTTTGATTTCCCTTTAATTGATATAGAAAATAATATCAAAACGTTAGAGCTTTTTCATGGACCAACTATGGCATTTAAAGATGTAGGTGCTCGTTTTATGGCCCGTTGTTTGGGTTATTTAAATGCAGATACTAAAAAGGAAGTGACTGTATTAGTAGCTACTTCAGGTGATACCGGTGGTGCGGTAGCTAGTGGATTTTTAGGTGTTAAAAATGTGAATGTTGTTATTTTATATCCAAGTAAAAAAGTAAGTGATGTACAAGAAAAACAACTAACCACATTAGGTAAAAACATCAAAGCGCTTGAAGTTGAAGGAACCTTTGATGATTGTCAAGCCATGGTTAAAAAAGCCTTTTTAGATGAATCAATTACTTCTATAAAGCAATTAACATCTGCAAACTCAATTAATGTAGCACGATGGTTACCACAGATGTTTTATTTTTTCTTGGCCTATAAAGAGTTAAAGGATAAGGATAAGGATAAAAAACTGGCTTTTTCTGTACCAAGTGGAAATTATGGAAATATCTGTGCCGGAATGATGGCTAAAAAATTGGGACTACCAATTCATGGTTTTATTGCTTCAACAAATGCCAATAATATCATTCCTCAATTTTTAAAAACAGGAGAATACCATCCGAAACCATCGGTGCCAACAATTTCAAATGCAATGGATGTGGGTGACCCTAGTAATTTTATTCGTATTCAAGAGATTTATAATAATGATTTTGAAAGTTTGAAAAATGACCTTCACTCCTATTCCTTTACAGATGATGAGACCCGTGAGGCGATGTTAGATCTTTATAAAAATTGTAATTATACTGCCGATCCCCATGGAGCTGTTGGATACTTAGGGTGTAGACAATACCAAAAAGAAAATCAGGATACACAATGTATATTCCTAGAGACCGCTCATCCTGTAAAATTCTTAGATGTGGTAGAACCTGTTATCGAAAAAAGTATTGATTTCCCACCACAAATTCAAGCAGTAATAGGTAAAACTAAAGAAGCTTCTTTTATCAGCTCATACTCAGAATTAAAATCTTTTTTACTCGATAATTAATCTGTAAATTTGTCTAATTATTTAATTCCTATTCTTTAACTAAATGCCCCCCTGAGGGCAGTCGAAGGGTTATTAAAAGGTAGGGCATTTAATCATTCAATCATAAAAATGAAAAACACAGCCTTAACACACATACACGAATCGCTTGGAGCTAAAATAGTTCCTTTTGCAGGATATAATATGCCCGTTCAATACGAAGGCATCAATATAGAACATGAAACCGTTAGAAATGGCGTTGGTGTTTTTGATGTTTCACATATGGGTGAATTTTTAATTACTGGTCCAAATGCATTAGCATTGATACAAAAAGTCTGTTCTAATGATGCTTCCAAATTATTTGATGGGAAAGCGCAATACAGTTGCTTACCAAATAATGAAGGTGGTATTGTAGACGATTTAATTATTTACAGATTGGACGAAGAAAAATATGTGTTGGTAGTAAATGCTTCAAACATCCAAAAAGATTGGGATTGGATCTCTTCTCATAACAATGTTGGTGCTGAAATGAAAAATTTATCCGAAGACTATTCGCTATTGGCTATTCAAGGTCCTAAGGCGTCAAAAGCTATGCAATCTTTGACTTCTGTAGATCTGGAAAATATGAAATATTATGCTTTTAAAGTTGCTGATTTTGCAGGTATTGAACATGTTATTATTTCGGCTACCGGATATACAGGTTCTGGTGGATTTGAAATATATTGCAAGAATTCAGAAGTTGAACACGTGTGGAATAAAGTGATGGAAGCCGGTGCAGATTATGGTATCAAACCAATCGGATTAGCAGCACGCGACACCTTACGATTAGAAATGGGCTTTTGTTTATATGGAAATGATATTAATGATTCCACCTCACCTATCGAGGCAGGACTCGGATGGATCACCAAATTCACGAAAGAGTTTACCAATTATGAAGCTTTAAAAAAACAAAAAGAACAAGGCACTGACCGTAAATTAATTGCTTTTTCTTTGGATGAAAGAGGCATACCACGTCATGATTATGACATCGTTGATGGTAATGGTAAAAAAATTGGAGTTGTAACTTCGGGTACTATGAGTCCGTCTTTGAAAATTGGTATCGGCCTCGGTTATGTACCTGCAATTTTTGCAGAAATTGGAAGTAAAATACATATTCAAATTCGTAAAAATGCGGTTCCGGCAACGGTGGTGAAATTGCCTTTTTATAAAGGGTAAATTTAGTTTTAAATATTAGAGTGTTTAAAACAAGTAATAATTTTTTAAATTATTACTTAACAATTTTATAATATTATCAAAAATGTTTTTTGGCATCTTTGTTGATATGTTAACAAATATTTAACATTCTAGTTTTATGAAATATTTTGTCTTCTTCTTATCGTTTGCACTATCATATACAGCCTTATTTTCACAAACAAATAACTTCAACAACTGGGAGGTTAAGCAAGTAGGCAATACCAAAATCTATACACCTCCTAATTTAGAAAAAAGAGAACACTATAATATTACATTATTCAATGCTGAAAGCATCGGCCAGGTTACTCAAAAAGATTGGTTTTTAAATTTTGTAAATAAAAATGAAAAAAATCTTGGCACTATAACTTGGCGTAGTAGAATCACTCAAGGCGAATTAGGCATACTAACTAAAGTTATAAAATTTAAAAATGTTGTCGGTAAGAAATTCGATTATGTTGCTAATAGTAATAAATCAGTATACGAAACCCAATTTGCAAATTACTTATCGATACAACTAGATGCTCAAAAAGTGGGTGTGATGCGGGTAAATTATTCAAACATGACCGTTTTTAAACGTTATAGTTATGCCTTTAAAAATGTTACAGCTATGATGAGAAAACAAGGTAATGACTCTTATATTGCTAAAAAAGTAATTGCAAATAATAAAGAAAAAGCACGATCGGCTGAAATTGATGAGAAGAAAGATACCCAAAAGAAGAGAATAGTTAATGAGAATAAAAGAAAAGAAACTGAAAAAGAACGCAAAGAATTAGAAATACAACGTAAAATTCGAACCGTTCCGAATAAAGGGTTAAAATCTAGTCAGGTAGAAGCAATTACCTACCATATGGATTACTATAATACAGCATATGGACCTGAAAGATATTATGAAAATTATCTTTTACTCAAAGATGGTTGGGCATATGATACTCCAACCGTTCCTCCAACTAGTTTTAACGTAGTTGCATCTAAAAAAGCAGAACCTAAGAAATGGAGGAAATGGAGGAGAAATGGAAAAAGTTATCAGATACAAAATAGAAAAGGTGGATGGGATAATGTAGATGGTGTTAAAATAAAATCTGCCAAGCCAAATCAAACTTTAGATGCTAATTTATCTTTTACAAGTTCATGGGGTGCTTTTGGTGTAGCAGGCGGTAGTTCTACGAAACGTATAAAGCTTATGAAAAATGGGCTTTTTGAGTCTTCATTTTCGTCATTAAATATGGGTGGAGATGGACAAGGAGGAAGCGTTGTTGCACATAAAACAGAAGACAAAGATGGGGAAAGAGGTGGTGCAAGTGGCACATCAGGTTATGGTACAAAATCAAAAACTAATAAGTTAGGTTCTGACAAAACAGGAACCTATAAATTAAATGGTTATACTCTCGAATTACATCATGATAACGGAAAAATTAGTCAATTGCTTTTCGGATTTACTTATGGAACCGATAAATGGATATTTATAGATGGCACTAACTATAGAAATAATAATTACAAAAAATAAATTATGAAATATGTCATTACAATATTATTAATATTGACTATTCAATCTACATTTTCACAAGCTAAAAATTTAGAAAACTGGAAAGTTAAACAAGTAGATAATGTTACAGTCTATACACCTAACAATTTAAAAGCGGGAGAATATTATACTATTACATTATTTCCTAACTCAAAATTAAACGGTACCACACACCAAAACTGGGTAAAGCAATTTGTTAGCAATGAAGAGACAAAATTAGGTCAGATAACATGGCGAGGTAAACAAAACGCAAATGGAAATAAAATAATCTCTACAGGTAGAAAATTTAAAAATGATACTAAAAAAGAATTAACAGCTGTTTATCTTTCTCCCAAACTTGATACAGATATCATCGGGCTAATGCGTATAGATTATTTGAATAGACAGACTTATCAACGTTATCAATATGCACTTGTTGCAGTTACTAGCATCATGGAGAAGCAAGAAACGAAAACTACGACTGCTCAGACATCTCGTCAACCGTTAAAACGAATCATTAAACGTCCAACTATTAATGCTGGAAAACTAACTGTTAGCATAAAGGAATTGCTTTTTGTGGGATACCAAGTTGTTGGAATGTACGGTTTTAAACCAACCTTTAAAGCTGTTGCAACCTTTAATGACCATACGGTATCCAAAGACATGAATACTATTTTTTCAGAAGGAGTTATGGCATCAAAACAAAAAAATCCTAATGATTGGGGAGTATGGAGAATGAATGGCAACAAATTAGAAATTAAGTGGAAGCAATCAAAATCATATAAAAATATGTCATTCATTGAAAAGCTATCCTCAAGATCTAAAAACGAAAAACTTGATGGTTGTTGGTCTTCTAAAATGGGGTTTTCACTACCAAGTGGATCTGGTAGCTCCAGCTCTATGAGCATCAATGTATGGTGCTTTAACAAAAATGGACGTTTTTCTAATGATATTACTGTAGGCATTTCTGGCAATACCGGGGATTATGGTAGCGGTGAAGTTATTTACACAGGAAATAGTAAAAAAGATAAAACAGGTTGGTATAGAATTGATGACAGGGTCATACAGTTGATCTATGACAATGGCAAAAAAATAACAACATCTATTGGAATTGCAAAAAAAGGAAACCTTTTATTAGGTAGTGGTGAATATGATAAAACTAAACAATAAATTTAAGTGATGAAAATTTCGAAATATTGCATAATTATTTTAAGCCTTACAATATTTTTTATACAAAACACTATTGCTCAAAAAGGTTGGAACAAAACCAAACAACAAGACGCTTTGATTTATGTTCCCAGTGATCTAAAATCGAGTAAAATATTCAAATATACCGTTAATGCTCCTGTTACACTCAATGATCAAAATGAAAAAACTTGGTTGTTAAATGCTGCAAAAGAGCAACAAAGTGTTTTAGGGAAACCCTTAAAACCCTGGAAAGTTACTCCTGAAAAAAGTGGTGGATTGGGAATTGTAAATATGTATATAAATTCACAAAATGAAAAAATATCTGTTGGATATCAAAGTAAAACCTTATCAAATGGTAAGGTTTATATGCTTCAAATGATTACAAGTAATGATGTAAGCATCATCATGAAATATGGTAAACAGATTGAAAGTATTTTAAATAATGCTGAAAACACATTCAAAAATAATCCATCGCTAGCTTCTATAGATGCCTCTCCAACAAAAAAACAGGAAGTAAATAGCATAAAGAAAACGTCTCCTTCTAAAAAGAAAACAAAGATTGGCAGTAAAGAAAAAAGATTGGCCATTGAAAAGGCCATTCGTACTAAACCTGGTATGGGTATAAACCTATCAAATGTTGCTACTATTTGGGTTGATAGTGGAATTGATGTACTCTGGGGAGGTATTCGAGTGGATACCTATATAATGTTTAAAGATGGTACAGCTTATGAAGGTTGTGAAGTTCCTCCTAATGAATTTCTAATTCGTAAATCAAAAGAATTACAACCAAAAAAATGGACAAAATGGAGAAAGTCAGGCTCGGCGTATCAAATTCTAAATCGTAAAAAAGGCACTTGGAAAAAATTAGAAGGTAATAGAGTCATCAAAACTAGAACCAATGAAAAACTAAATAAAAAATATATTACTACTGGTGGTAGTCAGACGGCTGGTTCTTGGAAAAACACCATCACATTTAAACCAAATGGAAGATTTGAAATGAGTAATTTTTCAATGAATGGTAATGAAATGTTGGGTGGTGGTACAACTGGTCCATCAGTTACCGTGGTTCATAAAAGTGATAAAAAAGGCACATCGGGCACTACAGTTGTATCTGGGGGCGACTTAGGAGGTGGGACGTCCTCTAAAAGGAAAGATGGTTCAAAAAATACAGGCACCTATTATCTCAATGGTTATACCATTATTTTAAAACATGATAATGGCTACGAACATACTGAGCTATTCTTTTTTGACAAGGCAGATAAAAGATCATTTATATATAAGGATGAAAGGTATTGGATACAAAAGAAATAAAATATTTTAAATTTGTTACATGAAAAAACTAAGCGACTCAGAGATCAAAAAAAATCTAGAACAATTACCTGACTGGGAATTTGTAGATAATGCTATTGAAACTACCTTAGAATTTGAATCTTTTAAGGATTGCTTCTCTATTATGACCCGTATAGCTTTTGAAGTTGAAGCCCAAAACCATCATCCCGAATGGTTTAATGTATATAATAAATTATCTATAAGGCTTTCTACGCATGATGCTGACGGTGTAACCGATAAAGATTTTAAGTTGGCTAGGACTATTGAAGCTATAATTACTAATCAGTAATTATTTGTATATAAATTAATGTGTTTTGATAATTATAAAATTAATATAGTTATTGTTCACTACATCTTATTGTAACGAACTATAAAAAAGAGTACTTTAAATGAATAAACATATCTTAATTCTTATATTAATATTTGCCTATAATAATACTTTTTCTCAAGAAAATTGGCTAGTAAATAACCCTAATGGATTTGATTTTTATTTAACAACAAAAATAAAAAATGGAAAAATTACTGGAATGACCAGAGAAAATGCTCTTAAAGATATTGTTGGTGGATTCAAATTCTCTTTAGCTAAAATAGCCACTTCAGTGAAATATCCTGAAATAGTCCACTTTGAAGCCCATATCAATGAAAATTCTTTTAAAGGAAAGTATCAAATGATTTTTGGTCAACTTGATTTTAATGGAATAATTAAAAACGATTCTTTAATAATTACACTTATCAATAAAGATAGTACGATATCTAAATTAATTGGAGCAAAAATCACTGATCTAAAACCGATTAGAAATTATAAAAAAACCTTTAATACAATTTTTGAATTGACCGAAAACAACATTTATAATCAAAAATTTATACAGTCTAAAGAGTGGTTTAAATTTAAAAAAAGGATGTTAAAAATTAGTCAAAAAATTAATGATGATTTAGAACTTCAAATTGCTTTTTCAGCGATTGTTAGAGATTTCCCATTTTCTCACTACTATCTTTATCAAACAAAGATTAATGATAAAATAACAAAAACAAATAATCGATTTGCTGAACTCAGAGAAAAAGATAAACAAACTTGCATTTTAAAAATTAGAAATTTTAGTGGTACAAAATTAGAAATGGACAGTTTAATCTCAATTATTGATAATAAAAAATATCAGAATTTAATAGTTGATTTAAGAGATAATCCAGGGGGGAATCATGTATCAGCTTTTCCATTAGTAGAATATATAATTGACAAACCAATTATTGCAGGAGTATTTCCGAATAAAAATTGGTATCAAAAATTTGAAAGATTGCCAAACAAAGAAGAATATAGCAAATTTTCAGAGTTCACAGGTGGATCTTTGAATGAATGGTTTAATTCTGCAAATCAAAACTATGGTTCGTACTTCAAAGTTCTTCCTTCCAAAAAACATTTTAAAGGTAAAGTTTATATTCTAACAAACAAAAGAACAGCTAGTACTTGTGAACCTATTGTTTATGGTTTAAAATATAATAATTATGCGACAATTATTGGGGAACATACCGCCGGTGCAATGCTTTCATCTAACGAGTTCACTATTGAAAACAAATTAACTCTTAGAATTCCATTGAACGACTACGTTACATATTCAGGTGATAGAATTGATAAAAAAGGAGTTGAACCGAATATAGAAATTGAATCTGAAAAATCATTGACTCATGCGTTAAGTTTAATAACAATTGGTAACACAGTTTATAATTAATTGCATCGGAAATTCACACACATTAATTACCTTTGGTCAACAATGAAAATGACTCACCTCCTTTCCCATAACGAAATCACTACCAAACGGTCATCAAATAATATACATAAATGAAAAATATTATAATTACACTTAGTTTACTTTTTATGGGTGTTCAACTGACAGCTCAGGAGACTGAATTTTGGTTTCCTTCTTTAAGCCCAAAGGGAATTGTCTCTCAAGAAGTGGGAAATACCCATATTATCGTTGAATATGAAAGGCCTTCCGCTCGCAACAGACAGATCTTTGGGGCGTTGGTACCTTGGAAAAAAGTGTGGCGAACCGGTGCGGGTTATTGCACAAAAATTAGCTTCAATAAAAATGTAAAAGTTGGTGGTCAAAAAATTCCTGCTGGGAAATATGCTCTTTTTACCATTCCTAGCCCAGAAGAATGGATGATAATTATAAATAAAGACACAACTTTATATGGCAGTTATGATTATGACTATAAAAAAGATGTCGCCAGATTTACTGTAATACCAACCAATACTAAACGCTTCTACGAAACCTTAAATATTGATATTGAATTGATCAAACATAACGCGAAAATGTATATCGCATGGACCAATACACAAATAAGTTTTGATATAGAAACAACTACCAATGATAGTCTCAATAGAAAGATCAATGAAGAATTACTAACCAAACAAAATAAAGAAGCACATAATTATAGCGCAGCGGCTTCTTATCTATTTTGGCAGGGTGAAGATTTTACGAATGCACTATTGCTCGCTGATAAGGCAATTGAATTAGATGCTGATCTAGCATGGCCAAGATATTTGAAAGCTGACATTTATGAAAAACTTCAATTATACGATAAAGTACTTGAGGAATTTGATAAAACTATGCAACTTCTAAAAAAGATAAAAGATGACCGTAAAAATGAAATTATCAAATTAGAATCAGAATATCAACGCATAAAGAAGTTACTGGAATCAACTAAGTAATAATAAACGTTTAAAATAAAATTTTTCTAAAATCGAATAATATCACCTATATCTAGAAAAAGAGATATAAAGCTATTCTTCTACTTTTTTAACAAAGCCTCAAGATAATTTTGAGTATTCAAATATTCCATTTTTAATTCTCTCAGAAACTTTAGTGTTTTTTGTCTTGATTTATGATTAGGCTCAAGACAATCTTGCATTTTTGAATCAGTAACCGTTAGTACCAAATACCAATTCCCAATTCGTGATGCATATGCATCCTCTAAAATTGGATCAATATCCTTTGAGTCTAAACTTGCATCAATGAGAATAGGGACTAGATTTAAAGTTTTTGTTGGAATCTCTGTTTCATAAAAAGAAAAATAGAATTCTTCATTATCAATTATTACAGGAACATTCGATTCAACGTTTTGATCATTTAATTCATGTTTGACATTAATATAATTGTAAAATTCATCAGCCTCTTTTGGGTCTTTAAAAATAAAAGCATAATCTTTAGGTAGATTCTTCTTAAATTTTTTCGCTACAATTACTTTATCATCTTTAATTTTTGGTGCAATCCTTAGGGGTATACATGAGGAGAATATTAATAACACTAGTAAAATAATTGATAGTCTCATTTATTTAAAATTTTAAATATACAATCAACTATTATACCACATCGATTAAAATTATTTGAATAATAGCGTTTTTTAACGTGGAACTGAATCCTTATTTATTTATTAATTTAATCACCTTAAGCCAAGTTAATTAAACTTTAAATTCTACTTTGATAAGTATACAATTCGTGATATCTACCTTTATTAGCTAACAATTCATCATGTTTACCGCGCTCGGCTATGTTACCATTTTCAATAACTAAAATCTGGTCTGCTTGTTGGATGGTACTCAATCTGTGTGCGATTACGAAAGTAGTTCTATCTTTCATTAGCATATGCAAACTTTTTTGAATATACGACTCACTTTCTGTATCTAAATTTGAAGTTGCTTCGTCTAAAATAATAATTCTTGGGTCTGCTAAAATAGCTCTGGCAATAGATATTCGTTGTCGTTGACCTCCAGACAACTTTACACCTCTTTCACCTATTACAGTGTCTAATCCATCTTCAAATCTATCCGTGAATTCATTTACATACGCCCCTTGAACAGCTTCTAATATCTGTTCTTCTGTAGCATCAGACTTAGCAAAAAGGATATTCTCACGAATGGTCCCCTCGTATAAGAAATCATCCTGAAGTACCACGGCTAGATTACTTCTAAAACTACTCAAATTAACTGTGGCTAGATCTATTCCATCCAACATAACTTTGCCATCACTAGGATTTAAAAATGTTGCTGCTAATCCCGCAATAGTTGATTTTCCTGAACCGGAAGAACCTACCAAAGCAGTTACACTTCCAGCATCAGCTTTAAACGAAATGTTATGTAAAACTTCTTTACTTTCTTCATAACTAAAAGAAACATTATCAAATACCATATTTCCTTTGATAGTATTTAATTTAACTGTACGAGTTTCCGGATTATCTTCTTCAGGCATTTCCATCAATTCCTGAGTACGATCTAGCCCTGCCATAGCTTCCGTTAATTGACTACCTATATTACTCATCTGTACTATAGGTGCTATCATAAAGCCTAAAAACAAAGTAAAAGATACAAACTCACCATAAGTCATACTGCCATCCATAATAAAATAACCACCCATTCCCATAATACCAGCTGATGCCAATCCCAATAAAAAAGTTGATGAACTTGTCATTAATGCCGTGGCTGTTAAGCTCTTTTTTACATTCAAGTATAAACGCTCTACCCCTTTTTCAAAGGTTCTATTCTCTTGTTCTTCTGCATTAAATCCTTTGATAACACGTACACCATTTAATGTTTCTGTTAATCTACCTGTTACTTCTGCATTGATTTTTCCACGCGTTCTAAAAATCGGACGGATATAGCCAAATGCCTTTAACGCTATAAAAGCAAAAATACCAACAGGTACCAATACAAAAAATGTCATTGTGGCATTGATCTTAATTAAAATAACTAAAGATAAAATAGAAGTAAAAGTCCCTCCTATTAACTGTACTAATCCTGTTCCAACCAAATTACGTACGCCTTCAACATCTGTCATCACACGAGAAACCAATGCTCCCGATTTATTATTATCGAAAAAACTTATGGGTAATGTCAATAGTTTTCGTTGTACTTTTGCTCTTAAGAGTGAGATTAAATGTTGCGCTTCGACACTTAACAAACGTGTTAATGAAAAGGAACTTACAGCTTGAATTAATATAGCAACACCTACAACTATCAACAAAATTTTTAAGTCTTGCATATCTTTTGAAGGGATAATATCATCAATTAGGTTCTTAGTAGCATATGGCAGTATAAGTCCTGCCAGACTTCTAAGAATAATTAAAATTAACCCTATCAATACTATTTTTTTTCTAGGCCAGATAAATTCTTTAAATGCCCATACAAATGATACCTTTTTTTTGCTCATAATTTTTTATGTGTCGAATATCAAGCCAAAAATATGTTCAGTGCCAAATCGACATGATTAAATATTTATTTTGACTTATTAATTAAGTTAACTCAGGGCGTTTCCCAATCACACTAGCAAAATATCTATAGAAATGATTAAAATCGGATTCCATATTATCTGTCAAGTAATAAGGTTCTGAAATTTTTATTTGTTTATGTTTAAAATCTAAAGTTGCCATTACAATAGGTAAGTTTGCACCTTTGGCTATATAATAAAATCCTGTTTTCCATTTATACACTTTTTGCCTTGTACCTTCAGGCGACAATCCTAAAATAAAATGATCCTTCTCATTAAAAATTTCAACAATTGCTTGTACTTTGTTGGTGCTTTTACTTCTATCTACCGGAGCACCGCCTAGCCATCTAAATATAAAACCAAAAGGCCATTTGAACAATGATGCTTTACCTATATAGTTAATTTTTGCACCCTTGATAAATTTTGCCATTATTGCAATAGGAAAATCTTGCCAACTTGTATGAGGAGCGGCTATTATTATATACTTATTTAAGTTGGGGAAATCATTAATAATTTTCCAGCGCATAATATAAAGAAGAATAATCTTTGATATAAATTTCATGGTTCAATGATAAGATATTAATAACAAAAGCGCAAATTCTTATGGATATTTTGTATTATTACACCCCTTAAAATTTTTGCTATGAAAAAGGTTGTTAATTTATTATTTATATTGAGTATAAGTGTGGTTTTTGCACAACGAACGGGTGTAATTGTCGAAGAATATGGTAAAGTATATCGTGTAGAAAATCCGGGCATTGAATTTGAAAAAGATAAACAGTATAAAGTTATTTTTGATATTTATACTGATAGTCCAGAACTTGATATGGATAATCCGATGCTTAAAAAAGTAGCCAGATATATACAAATACATGCTCAAAAAGGTGTACCGCCCAATAATATAAAAGTAACAGTATTACTCCATGGTCTTGCAACTAAAAATGTATTGACTGATAAAGCATATAATAAAGAATTTAGCATTGACAATCCCAATACAGAATTGCTAAGAACTCTAAAAAATTCTGGAGTACATCTGTTTGTTCCAGAAGATTCTTTAGCCGATGGAGGCTATGCTGTAAAGGATAAATCATATAATGTAAAAACTACAATGTCGGCCTTAGCAGAGTTAGAATGGCATCAAACCAATGGATATAAAATTGTTAACTTCAATTGATCAATAAATGGAGCAATACTTTATTTTTATTGTAATTTTTATAGTTGCACTATTGATAGGTGCTTTTATAGGAAAACTATTAACTAAAGTATCTTCTGAAAAAGAAAGATCAAGTCTACAAGAACGTAATGCCATCTTATCTGAAACTAAAATAACTGCTGAAAAGACGATAAGTGAATTACAACTAGAATATAGACAACTACAATCAGAAAAAGAGGATATTATTCGAGTAAACATTCAACAAGATGCTGCGATTAAAGGATTGAATGAAAAACTGGACAGTCAAAAAGAGGAATTAGAAAATATTCAAGAAAAATTTACCAAAGAGTTTGAAAATTTAGCCAATAAAATTTTGGATGAAAAGTCTACCAAGTTTACGGAACAGAATAAAGAGAATATCAAGCATATACTAAATCCACTACAAGAAAAAATCAAACTTTTTGAAGACAAAGTTGATAAAACTCACAAAGAAAGTATTGATTATCACGCCGCATTACGTCAACAAATCATCGGTTTAAAAGAGCTGAATGAGCAAATGAGCAAAGAAGCTATCAATCTGACCAAAGCGCTAAAAGGAGATAGCAAAACTCAAGGTAATTGGGGTGAATTAATATTAGAACGAGTCTTAGAAAAATCTGGTTTAGAAAAAGATAGAGAATATGTGTTAGAGAAAAGCTTTAATACTGATGATGAAAATAAAACACGACTAAGACCAGATGTTATCATCAATTTACCTGATAATAAAAAGATGATCGTTGATTCGAAGGTTTCACTTACTGCTTATGAACAATATATAAATAGTGATGATGAAAATGAAAAACAGCAATTTTTAAAAGATCATATTATATCCTTAAATAGACATGTTACTCAGCTAAGTGAAAAAAAATACGAAGATATTTATGAAATAGAATCTCCGGATTTCGTGTTGTTATTTGTTCCGGTTGAGCCTGCCTTTGCGGTTGCAATAAATACTGATGACCAATTATATAATAAAGCATTTGAAAAAAACATAGTAATTGTCACACCTGCCACCCTACTCGCTACGTTGCGTACTATTGATAGCATGTGGCAAAATGAAAAGCAGCGCAATAATGCAGTTGAAATTGCTCGACAAGCCGGAGCTTTATATGATAAATTTGAAGGTTTTGTCTCTGATTTAACCAAAGTTGGAAAAAAAATGGATGATGCAAAGACTGAATATAAGGGTGCAATGAGCAAGCTTGTTGAAGGGCGTGGTAATTTAATTACCAGTGTAGAAAAAATTAAAAAGCTTGGTGCTAAGGCAAAAAAGTCGTTACCACAAAATATTATTGATAGGGCTAACGAGGAAGTATAAGAAAGGCATTCTAGGTATTTTAACCTTGCACTATTGAAATTTTGAAATTATACCTTGCACTTTCATACCCCAAGACTGACCCGCCATCATTCCTTTTTGTGCTAAAGTTCCTGATTTAGTGGCCATTTTTTTACCAATAGGAGTTGCATAAAACTCGAGTAATGCTTTAATGTCGTCATGTGTAAATTCTTCCATATAAATCTTAGCGATAGCATCAAATAATTCAGGAAATGTTTTGTCAAGTTCTTTTAGAAATTCTTCTTTTTTATCAACAGCTACCATCCCAGAAAACTGGTCGATTACTGGTGCAAAAGCAGGCTTAGATACTATTTCTACTAATTTATAAGTATCGTTTTCAAAATCTGATTTTACTTGTGCCTTAATAGATAAACTAAATAAGATTGTCACAAAAATTATAAACACTTTCTTCATAATACTATTTTTTATAAATTACTTTTTTTATACTATTCCCATTTTCTGAAGAGATATTAAAAAAATACACTCCGTTTGAAAAACCATCTAAATTGACATTTGATTTTTGGTTTTTCAATTTTTTAGATTTTATCTTTCTTCCAAATATATCATAAACAGAAAGTATTTCTTTTGAATTGAAATCATTTAATTCAATATTAAAACTAGCATTACTCGGATTAGGATAAATAGAAAAAATATTTAAATTAACAGTTTCAGTTGATAATGTATTCTCTCCTTCAACTATAGTGATAGATTGGTTAACAGCAACATTTGTTAACACATCGACAGTACCACTCAACCATGTAACTTTTACAGATTCTATAGTTGTAGCATCTTTTAAACCAAAAAATTCTGTATTAGAATTCTGACTTAAATAACCTTCACCATTTAATGTATATCTATATTGAGTTTTTCCTTCAGCTAAAACTTCAATTTTACTTCCAATGCCATCTTTATTACTTATTGCGCCTTGTAAGTTTACTTTTAGCCAACTATTTGAATTAGTTGTAGTGTTTTTCCATAAAAAATTATTTTCGGTGTCATTCATTACAATAATATCAGGAAAACCATCATTATCGAAGTCACCTATTGCATTGCAATAGCTTATACGTGTATCATTTGCAAAACCAATTGATGTTGGAATTAAATAAGTATCATCACCTTGATTTTCATAAAAAGCGGAAGGTAATCGTCCTGAAATTGCACCAACTTCTGAGCTGCTTACATATATATCTAAATCACTGTCATTATCAGCATCTAAAAATACAGCACCCCAACCAACACTTTGAAATGCCGTTCCGGCAATATCTGCGACATTCGTAAACGTACCATCGCCATTATTTTTTAAGTGATGATTACCTCCAGGGCTATTTGTTACATATATATCAAACCAACCATCATTATTATAGTCACCAATGGTCGTTGACATGGCATCAATTCCGATTCCTGCACCACTGGTTACCGAAACATCAGTAAATGTGGCGTCTCCATTATTTTGATATAATCTATTGATATTGGATGATTTATCATTGGCAACATAAATATCTTGATCACCGTCATTATCATAGTCAAAGAATGCTGAGCAAAATGATAATTGGCTCTCTAAACTTAACCCTGCACTTTCCGTAACATTTACAAAAGTTCCATCATCATTTCTATATAAATAGCTATAATCAGTTTCAGAAATATCATCCCTATTTGAAATAAATACATCCAAATCACCATCGTTATCAATATCACCAAATGAAGCACCATAAGAACGTTTATCATCAGTAAAAAGTCCACAACTTGATGTGATATCAGAAAAAGTCATACTTCCATCATTTTTATAGAACTTATTGAATCCGGAAATACTTGTTGTAAAAAAATCTTTATCTCCATCATTATCAAAATCAATCCAAATTACTTGTTTTACACGATAAACATCATTAATTCCAAAGTCTACTTGCGTAAATGTGCCATTATTATTTTTAAAAAAAGCTATTTCTTCTCCGTTTGTCGTTGCATATGTAATATCATCCCAACCATCTCCATCAAAGTCACAAAATGAGACACCTCCACCAAAAGTACTATCACCATAAGAGATGCCAACTCCTAATGTAGTTGCATTATCTTGAAATGATAATTGTGCAAAACTTGAACTAATAATCATTAAAAAAAGAGATAGTAGAAATCTATTCATACTTTTTTAATTAGGCGGTAAAAGTATTAATTTATTATTAATGATTTAATAATCAAAACTATAATACAGTAATTTTAAGAATTAGTAGACATTGTAAAAAGTGGTCTATCACTCATCATTTCATTTACTCTTTCAGCTATATCTTCTAATAAAGCTTCATTTTCAAAATTGATAATTACTTCATCAATCATCGAAACAATGGCTTCCATATCATTTTCTTTTAATCCGCGGGTAGTAATTGCAGCTGTACCAACTCTGATACCAGAGGTTACAAAAGGAGATTTATCATCAAACGGCACCATATTTTTATTAACGGTGATATCTGCTTTTACCAATGCATTTTCAGCTTCTTTACCTGTAATGTTTTTGTTACGTAGATCAATCAACATCATATGATTATCTGTGCCACCAGAAATAATATTATAATCTTTGTCAACAAATGATTTTGCCATTGCAGCAGCATTCTTTTTAACTTGTAATTGATAAAATAAGAATTCATCAGTTAGCGCTTCACCATAGGCAATAGCCTTCGCAGCAATAATATGCTCTAATGGTCCACCTTGATTACCAGGAAAAACTGCGCTGTTCAAAAATGAAGACATCATTTTTGGCTTACCACTTTTCAAAGTAATTCCCCATGGGTTCTCAAAATCTTTACCCATCATGATCATTCCTCCACGAGGTCCGCGTAATGTTTTATGTGTAGTAGTTGTTACCACATGGCAATGAGGCATTGGGTCATTTAAAATACCTTTAGCGATTAAACCTGCAGGATGTGAAATATCTGCAACAAGCAATGCACCTACCCTATCAGCAATTTCTCTAAAACGTTCAAAATTAATGTCTCTTGAATATGCAGATGCTCCTGCTATAATAACTTGTGGCTTTTCTTTTTCAGCTGTTTCTTGTATTTTATCATAATTCAATACCCCTGTTTCCTTTTCAACACCATAAAAAGATGTTTTATATAATGTACCTGAAAAATTTACAGGTGAACCATGTGTAAGATGGCCTCCATGAGACAGATCAAAACCTAAAATTTTATCACCCGGTTTTAGTAATGCAAAAAATACAGCTGAATTTGCTTGAGAACCTGAATGTGGCTGTACATTAACATATTCAGCACCAAATAAATCTTTTGCACGGTCGATCGCTAGTTGTTCAATTACATCAACAACTTCACAACCTCCATAATAACGTTTATTAGGATATCCTTCTGCATATTTATTAGTTAAAACTGAACCTGCAGCTTCCATTACTTGTTCGCTAACAAAGTTTTCTGAAGCTATCAATTCAATTCCATTTAATTGTCTTTCTTTTTCTTCCTGAATTAAATCAAAAATTTGTTGATCACGTTGCATTGTTAATTTTTCTTTAAGTTTTATTAAATTGAGCTCAAAAG
>Ga0209633_10002514_pt1 | contig 17625 bp, 11 predicted proteins | sample Cruoilmetagenom1_FD_187290 | JGI IMG/M metagenome (GOLD analysis project Ga0209633, IMG submission 187290) | Oil polluted marine microbial communities from Coal Oil Point, Santa Barbara, California, USA - Sample 1 (SPAdes) (version 2) | ecosystem: Environmental > Aquatic > Marine > Oil seeps ... | reverse complement strand
AACTGCGATCTTTCACTCCAACGACATTCCTGTTGTTACTGGTAACAGGCTTTTTGCTTACAGCCTGTGCCACCAACCCGGTTACCGGCGGCAGTGACTTTGTGTTGATGTCAGAAGACGAGGAAATCAGACTGGGACACAAATACAGCACAGAAGTGCTGCAGGAGATGCCTGCCTACAAGGACCCCGTACTGGAGGAACTGGTACAGCGTATTGGCAAGCAGCTGGCCACACACAGTCACCGCCCGAATCTCGCTTACCAGTTCACCATCGTCGACAGCACATCCGTCAATGCCTTCGCGTTGCCAGGTGGCTATATCTTCATTACCCGCGGCATGCTGGCCTACCTGAATTCCGAGGCCGAACTGGCAGCCGTGCTCGGTCACGAGATCGGGCATGTGACAGCACGTCACAGCGTCCGCCAGCAGAGTACCGCTGCCGTTACGGGCATACTGGGTGCGGTCGTGGCGGCATCAACCGGCATTAACGGGATCGACTCATTGACCGACATGGCCGGCACCGTCATTGTGCGTGGTTACGGCCGGGAACATGAGCTGGAGGCTGACCGCCTCGGTGCGGAGTACCTCGCAAAAAGTGGCTATGATCCTGCCGCCATGCTGGAAGTGGTCGGTGTTCTGAAGAACCAGGAAGCCTTTGAGGTCGCCATCGCCAGCAAAGAAGACCGGGAACCGAATGTATATCACGGCCTGTTTTCAACCCACCCCGACAACGACGCGCGCTTCAGAGAGGTGATCAACGCCGCCAAAAAATTCAAGACCGGTACCACCACACGTATCGGTCGCGACAGTTTCCTGCTCCGACTGGATGGCATGACCTTTGGAGACAGTACGCAGGAAGGCATCGTCAGGGACAACCGTTTCTATCACAGGGACCTGAACTTTTCCCTGACCTTCCCAAAGGACTGGCGCATTGACAACCAGACACAGAAAATCATCGCCACCCCGGAAAGCAAGGATGGCCTGATACAAATGAGCATCGCCGGAATCAAGGGGCAACAGTCACCCCGGCAATTCATGGAACAGCACATGCAACTGGAGAACATGAGACAGGGAAAAACGTTCTCCAGCGGTGACCTGAAAGGCTACACTGCAATCGCAGACGGCGAAACACCCTACGGGCCACGCCGGGTGCGCTACGTGGTGATATACCGGGACGGCAGCGCCTATATACTTGCAGGAGCAGCAAACGACCGGAAAAATCCATGGAAATATGACGCAGCCATGCTGGCAACAGCAACAAGCCTTCACCGCCTCACAGCAGCCGAGGAAAAACTGGCGGCCGGGCAAAAACTGGATATCATCCGCGCCACCGAGGGCATGACTTATGCCGACCTGGCACGACGTTCACCTATAAATAACTACCCTGAAGAACAGTTGCGGTTGCTGAATAACCAGTATCCGACGGGAGAACCCGAACCTTCCCGACTGCTGAAGATCGTTCGCTAGCAAAGCGGTTCTTTGTGCAAATGCCACTTCTATGGGATTATTGACAGCAACGATCCCTTCAAGGACAAATAATGAACAAGATCAGCATTATCGGCGCCGGACGTGTTGGCGAGACAGCAGCCCATACCATCGCCCAGCAAGAGATGTGCAGCGAAGTCGTGCTCCTGGATATAAGAGAAGGCGCTGCAGCCGGTGCTGCACTGGATGTCAGTCAGTCTGCATCCTATTTTGGGTTTGATACCCGCGTGACCGGTGGCACCGACCCGGCACTACTGAAAGATTCAAACCTGGTCATTATTACTGCAGGGTCTCCGCGCAAACCCGGCATGTCACGCAGCGACGTGCTTGACATTAACCGCGCTGTCATCGACACCCTTATTGATGAAGTCCTTGAGCATGCACCTGATGCCCTTCTGCTGCTGGTTACCAATCCGGTAGATGTGCTGACATGGCATGCCTGGAAGCGTACCGGCTGGGAACGGGGACGTGTCTTTGGCCAGGCCGGCGTACTGGATGTCTCGCGGATGGCCTGCTTTATGGCAGAAGAAACAGGTTTTTCCATCAAGGACATACATGCCATGGTGATTGGCGGTCATGGCGACTCCATGGTACCCATGACACGCTTTAGCACTATTAACGGGGTACCGGCAACGACCTTTCTTGACCAGGGCGCGATCGCACGCATTAACAAACGCACTCAACATGGTGGTGCCGAGGTACTCGCGCTACGCCAGACCAGCAGTGCCTACAATGCACCGGCTGCGGCCATTGCCACCATGGTCGATGCAATCTGCAATGATCGGCGACGAATCCTTCCCTGCGTCTGTAATCTGGATGGTGAGTACGGTCAAACCGATATAACCGTCGGCGTCCCGGCCATCCTCGGCCGCAACGGTATCGAGCAGGTAGTGGAATTGCCTCTGGATGAAGCAGAACGCACCGGCTTTCAGGCGTCAATCGACAGTATACGCACCGACCTCAAGCACTTGTAAGCATCAACTGCCAGGAGCCTGCCGGACTCAGGCTCCTAGAACAACTGATCAGCCGCACCGTCGGCCGACCCTGCCTCTCCCCCCGCTGCCAGCGAATCACTGCTCTTGCTGGGCACGTTTTCTTCCCGGAATGTTTCGAAAATGGCATCCGTTTGACCGCTACCAGCCAGCAGGCCGGTTGCCGGGTCAATCCGCACGGTCACCAGCCCTTCAGGCGGCTCCTGTTTTTGCTCCTGCACTCCCTGCAGGGCAACCGCCATGTAATCAATCCACATAGGCAGTGCGGCACGGCCGCCGGTTTCACCTCGCCCCAGTGGCTCCAGCTTGTCAAAACCGACCCAGGCAGTCGTCACCAAGGCATGGTTAAAGCCCGAGAACCATGCATCTTTCTGGTCATTGGTGGTACCCGTCTTGCCGGCCAGGTCGGTCCTGCCCAGCACGCGCGCCTTGCGGCCGGTACCTCGCTGAATAACATCCCGCATCATGGATGTCATCAGCCAGACGTTCTGTGGTGTCAGCACCCGCGGTGCCAGGTTAAGCTGCTCTTCACCCGTCACGTTGATGGCATCGAGCGCCTCAGGGCATTGGGGACAGGCAATGGCAGGATCTGCGGTAAAAACCACCTCCCCGAGCGCATCGTAAATACTGTGAATAAAGTAGGGCTCGACCCGGTAACCACCGTTGGCCAGCACTGTATAGGCCTTCGCCATCTGCATGGGTGTTACCGTTGCACTGCCCAGCGCCAGCGTCAGGTCCTTCGGTAACTCCGAGGCATTGAAGCCAAAGTGTTCCGCATAATCTGCCGCATAACTTGCCCCAATGGCACGCAATATGCGAATCGAGACCAGGTTTCGGGAACGATACAGCGCCTCACGCAGGCGTGTTGGCCCGAAGAACTCACCGCTGTAGTTTTCCGGTCGCCACGTCGACTCCAGCTTGGGGTCATCGAACACAACCGGCGCATCGTTAATCATGCTTGCCGGCGTGAAACCCTTTTCCAGGGCCGCGGAATAAATCACCGGCTTGAAGCTTGAGCCGGGCTGACGCTTTGCCTGTGTCACACGATTAAATTTACTACGCTTGAAGTCAAAGCCACCCACCAGCGCCATGATCGCACCATCGGTGGGACGCAGAGACACCAGCGCCCCCTCAACACGGGGAAGCTGCTCCAGCATCCAGCTGCCGTCATCCTGTTGTTTAATTCTGACAACGTCACCAACCGTCAGGATATCGGCAGCCTGTTTTGGTGATTTGCCCATGCGGTTAACACTCTTGTAGGGACGGGCCCACGACATACCTTCCCACGGGATACTTATCGTTACCTGATCTCCCAGTAATAATTCGGCGGTCTGCTCGCCAAGAGCTGTCACCAATCCGGCCTGCAGCCCCCCGCGCACAGGAAAGTCTTTCAATAATGCGGGTTGCACCCCGGGATCATGCTCTGCAAGGTCAAAGTGTGCTTCCGCACCCCGGTATCCATGGCGTCTGCTGTAATCCAGCAAATCCTTGTGCAGTGCTGCATTAGCCGCAGTCTGGCGTTTAACATCAAGGGTAGTAATCACTTCAAACCCGGAGGCATACACAGACGTGCCATAACGCTTGACCAGTTCACGGCGTACCATTTCCGTAACATATGCGGCGCTGACTTCGACTTTTACCTTGTGCAGTGCCGCATCATCCGGCTCGGCAACAGCCAGCTCCCAGGCGGCCTGGTCGATATAACCAAGCTGATGCATACGGCCAAGAATATAGTTACGCCGGTCAACAGTTGCCTCTGGCTCATTGACCGGATTGATACGCGATGGCGCCTTGGGCAAGGCCGCAATCGTCGCCATCTGCGCCAGCGAAAGCTCATTAATGCTTTTGCCGTAGTACACCTGTGCTGCCGCCTCTATGCCATAGGCATGGTGACCCAGATAGATTTTGTTGAGATACAGCTCCAGTATCTCGTCCTTGCTGAGTGAACCTTCGATCCTTAATGCCAGCAGGATCTCTGTAAGCTTGCGCCAGTAGGTCTTTTCGGTGGAAAGAAAAAAGTTTCGCGCTACCTGCATGGTGATGGTACTGGCACCCCTGCGCTTTCTGCCGGTACGTACCAGTTCAAAAGCTGCGCTCATCAGGCCGGGAATATCGACCCCGGAATGCTCATAAAAATGATCATCCTCTGCGGCCAGAAACGCATTTATAAGTTCCGGCGAGACCTCCTCGATATTTACAGGTGTACGCCGTTTATCACCGAACTCAGCTAACAAACGTCTGTCACGCGTGTAAATACGCAGTGGTTCCTGCAACTGGACATCCCTGAGTACTTCAGTCGAGGGCAGCTGCGGTTCAATTCTTATATATAAAAAAACCGCTAAAACCGCCGAAGCAGTAATGCCTGTAAACAGTAAAAACAGCAAGAAACCAAGTATGCGTCGTAAAAACATTTCAGTGTAATAACCTGTGATCAAGTTCAAAGATTAGACTCAAGACACGCACTATAAATGACAAACGGTTCGACAAAGACATTTTTTCTCTCAACAAAATCTGCCTCTGTCCGATAACCACTACCATAGCATTACACATTGGTTGACAAATAGTTGTTCCTGTCTTCTAATGCGGCGAACTACCTTTGTCTTACAACACTGGGTAACTAAAAGGAAATATTGTGCCAATAGCGCAACTCTTCAAGCGAAACAAACCACCGCTGATCGGTCTTGATATCAGCTCCACAGCAGTCAAACTGCTGGAACTGAGCCGCAGCGGTTCCCGATACAGGGTCGAAAGCTACGCCGTCGAACCCTTACCCCCCAACTCAGTCGTCGAGAAGAATATTACCGACGTAGATGCCGTAGGTGAAGCGGTGCGGCGAGCTGTAAAAAGGTCTGGTACACGGACCCGTCACGCAGCTGTTGCCATCGCCGGTTCATCGACCATTACCAAGGTGATTCCGATGCCAGCCGGGTTACATGATGACGACCTGGAGGCCCAGATCGAACTGGAAGCCGACCAGTACGTCCCGTACCCGCTGGAAGAGGTAAACCTTGATTTTGAGGTCCTTGGACCAACCGAGAAAAACCCCGATACCGTAGATGTACTGCTGGCTGCCTGCCGCAGCGAAAATGTAGACCTGCGCAGCGCTGCTGTTGAGACGGGTGGTCTGGGTACTGAAATAATGGATGTTGAGTCCTTCGCCAGTGAAAATGCCTTTGCACTGCTTACGGATCAACTGCCGGATCATGGCATGGATCGCACCATAGCAGTTATCGATGTCGGTGCAACCATGACAACACTCAATGTCATGCATGACCTGAAGAGTGTTTATACCCGTGATACCGTTTTCGGTGGCAAGCAGCTGACAGAAGAAATCATGCGCCGTTATGGCCTGTCTTATGAAGAAGCCGGCATGGCCAAGCGTCAGGGCGGTTTACCGGAAAACTACCTGACTGATGTACTGGAACCTTTTAAGGAAGCCATGGTGCAGCAGGCAAGTCGTTCACTACAATTCTTTTATTCATCAAGCCCGCACAGCAAGGTCGACCACATCGTATTGGCCGGTGGCAGCGCCTCCATTCCAGGTATGGATGAGATGCTCCAGGAAAAACTGGGTGTTGAAACCATGATTGCCAATCCGTTCGCATCCATGTCGCTGTCGGCACGGGTAAAACCACAGACACTTAGTAATGATGCCCCTGCGCTGCTAATCGCATGCGGGCTGGCACTGAGGAGTTTCGACTGATATGGCACATATCAACCTGCTTCCCTGGCGTGAAGAACTGCGCAAACAGAAACAACAGGAATTTGGCATTATCGCCGTTAGTTCGGTCATCATTGCCGGTCTTATTGTACTGCTCGCTCATTTCCACGTTGATGGAATGATAAACAATCAGAATCAGCGTAACGTCTATCTTGAAGGCGAAATAGAAATACTCAACAAACGCATAGGCCGCATCAAGGAACTGGAGGCCATGAAGCAAAACCTGCTGGCACGCATGAACGTCATCCAGGAACTTCAAGGCAGCCGCCCGGAAAGCGTACACCTGCTGGATGAGCTGGTCAGAACACTGCCGGAAGGCGTACACCTGAAGAAATTCACCCAGAAAACCAAGATCCTGACAATGACGGGGGTCGCCGAGTCAAATGCGCGGGTTTCAGACTACATGCGCAAGATAGACGTCTCGGAATGGCTTACTGACCCTCATCTTAACGTTATCAAAACCACCAAATCCGGTCGCCGGCGCATTGCCAACTTTACCCTGCGAGGCAATCAAAAGGTCCGCAAGCCACTGGATGAGGAAGTCGTCGCTGGTGAGGTTAAAAAATGAATATGGATCTCAACGAACTCGATCTGACCAATGTGTCACGCTGGCCTGCAGCTGCCAGGGCCGTAGTTATTCTGTTCCTGATGGGTGGCGTTATCTTTCTGGGCTACTGGTTTCACGTCAAGGACCAGTTGGTTGACCTGGCCAGGTATGAAGAAAAGGAAACGGGCCTCAAGGTAATCTTTGAGACCAAGGCCAAGCAGGCCGTCAATCTGGAAGCCTATGAAAAACAACTCGAGGAAATGCGTGAATCTTTTGGCGCCATGTTACGACAACTGCCCAACCAAACAGAAGTTGCCGACCTGCTGGTAGATGTTTCCCAGACCGGCCTGGCAAGTGGTCTGGAATTCCAGTTGTTTCAGCCTCGCGCAGAGATCCCCAGGGAGTTTTATGCTGAATTACCTATCAGTATACAGGTAATCGGGAATTACCATGAATTTGGTGAATTCGTCAGCGGGGTTGCAGCGCTGCCGCGTATTGTCACCGTACACAATGTCAGCATCAACAAGACCGGGAAAGACGATAACACTTCCCTGAAAATGGTACTGACAGCCAAGACTTATCGCTATCTTGATGAGGAAGAAGCAGCCAACGATGATAGCAACAGCACAGGAGGCAAGAAATGACCATTAGCTACTACCGAATAGGCCGCTGGTTATGCCTTGCTTCGCTATCAGGTACGTTACTGGCTTGCTCCAGTAACCCGTCATCCGACCTGGAAGAGTATGTACAGACAACAAAGAGTCAGCAAAAATCCAGCATCGAACCATTGCCTGAATTCAAACCCTATGAATCATTTGCCTATCAGGCGACCGACCTGCGTGACCCGTTTACCGAGCCAACCTTCTCGCACGCACAACCGAGCACCCAAACTACCAGTAGCAACAGCAGCATCAAGCCTGACTTTGAGCGGCCTACCGAACCGCTGGAAGAGTTCCATCTTGACAGCCTGCGTATGGTAGGCACGCTGGAAAAAAGTGAGAACCACTGGGCTCTGATAAATGACACGGATGGCACTATCCATCGCGTACAACCTGGTAATCACGCCGGCCAGAATCACGGAAAAATCACACGCATCACAGAGTATGAAGTTGAACTCACGGAAATCATTCCTGATGGTATTGGGGGCTGGACAGAACGTCAGGCCTCAATTGCAATCAGCGAATAATCCCACAGGGGCATAGCAATGACCGGAACCATGTCAGACCGTTTGCACACTAACGAACCTACCTTGATTAAACCTATCAAACAGCATGGCCATAAAGCATGGCGCCGCCTGTTTGCAGCCGCATGCCTGTTTCTGGGCAGCACCGTGTCCGCACATGCGGCAGAAACCATATCTGGTACCAACACCTTGCAATCCGTAGATGTTGCCGGATTACCAGGGAACAAGGCTCAGATTACACTGACCCTGAGCAATGCTGTACCCGCCCCCATGAGTTTTACTATAGACAATCCGGCACGCATCGCGCTGGACTTCCCGGAGACAAAGAACGGCCTGGTACAGCGCTCGCAGAACGTTGGTATCGGCATGGTAGAAAGCCTGACTGCCATCGAGGCCCAGGGACGTACCCGTGTTGTTGTCAACCTCGTAAACATGGTGCCCTATGAGGCGCATGCAGACGGCAACAAGGTCATTCTCACCGTCCAGAATGCCGGCGGTGGCTTGTCCGAGGCTGCAGTCGCAGCCGCCCGCGCCAGCGACAGCACCGGAGACAACATCAGCAACATCGATTTCCGTCGTGGTGAAAATGGTGAGGGCAGGGTTATTGTAAGTCTGTCAGATCCTTCCATCCCGGTTGACATGCAACAGGAGGGCGGCAAGGTACTGGTCGACTTTTACCGTACACAGCTGCCTGCAGAACTGGAGCGCCGCCTGGATGTACTCGATTTCGCGACCCCGGTCAAAACAATTGACACATACACCAAGGGTGATGCCGTCCATATGGTCATTACCCCCACCGGTGAGTATGAATACATCGCATACCAGGCTGATAACCAGTTCACTATTGAAGTCCGGGCACTGACCAAGAAAGAAGTGGAAGAGTCCAAGAAAGACGAATTTGGCTACAAGGGTGAACGTCTATCACTGAATTTCCAGGACATTGAAGTCCGCTCCGTCCTGCAGCTCATTGCTGACTTCACCGGACTCAACGTCGTTGTCAGTGATACTGTCCGTGGCAGCCTGACCCTGCGGCTCAAAAATGTTCCCTGGGACCAGGCACTGGATATTATCCTGAAAACAAAGGGACTGGATATGCGGCAAACGGGTAATGTCGTACTGGTAGCACCCAGCGAAGAAATTGCTGCTCGCGAAAAGCTGGAACTGGAATCAAAGAAACAGATTGAAGAACTGGAACCCCTGTATTCCGAATACATCCAGATTAACTACGCCAAGGCAGGTGACATCGCCACCCTGTTAAAGAGTGCAGATACTACACTGCTGTCAGACAGGGGCATGACAACGATTGATAAACGCACCAATACCCTGCTGGTACAGGATACAGCTGCGAAGCTGGTAGAAATCAGACAGCTGGTTGCACGCCTTGACATACCGGTACGTCAGGTGCTGATTGAATCCCGCATCGTTATCGCCAGTAACGATTTCTCCAAGGAACTGGGTGTCAAATTCGGCATGAACAAGGAAACCGAATTTAATAATGGCAATAACATCATCTCTGTTGGTGGTACCAGGGGCGGCTTCACTGGTAACGGTGTCCTCGATCCGGGAGTTGCCGGTGCGGATGGACTGCTGGTTGACCTGCCGGTCATTGGCGCAACCAGCGGCATCGGCATGGCCATTGGCAAGATAGGCAGCTATATGCTAAACCTCGAACTGTCAGCCATGGAGGCCGAAGGACAGGGTGAAATCATCTCCAGTCCGCGTGTTTTGACATCCAACCAGAAATCTGCCTTTATCGAATCAGGTACCGAGATTCCCTACCAGGAGGCCACCTCAAGTGGTGCAACTTCCACATCATTCCAGAAGGCAGTGCTGAGCCTGAGCGTCACACCACAGATCACACCGGATGACCGCCTGATCATGGACTTGCAGATCAGCAAGGATTCCGTCGGTGAATTCTCGGTAGATGGAGTCCCGGCCATTGACACCAATGAAATAGCCACCCAGGTCCTGGTTGACGACGGCGAGACGCTGGTGCTCGGCGGTATCTACGAGCAGGAAAAACGTCACCAGGTCGACAGGACACCGTTCTTCGGCGAACTGCCACTGGTTGACTGGATGTTCAAACGGACCAGAGACATGAATGACAAGGCGGAACTGTTAATCTTTGTGACGCCCAAGATTGTCAAGGAAGAGCTCAATATCTAGTCGTCTGATGCTGGCAATACTTGCCAGCAACCTGATAATCTGTCATACCTGCCCGGCATGAAAACGCCGGGCAGTTTTTTTTTGGCCGGTCCCATGGGGGCCGGCAAATCCACCATCGGTCGCCAGCTGTCAAAACAGCTTGGCCTGCCGTTTCTCGACAGCGATCATGAAATCGAGGCCCGCACCGGTGTCGATATCCCCTTCATTTTCGAACTTGAGGGTGAAGCCGGTTTCCGCAAGCGGGAATGCGTTGTCATTGACGACCTGACCCAACTACCCGGGATCGTGCTTGCCACTGGCGGTGGCGCCATACTTGATCCGGCCAACCGGGAACATTTAAGCAGCCGCGGCAAAGTGATCTACCTGCATGCTTCCGTTAACCAGCAGCTTAAACGCACCCGGATGGACCGTAACAGGCCGTTACTGCAGACGGAGAACCCGCGTGCCAGGCTTGAGGAGTTGATGGCAACGAGAGATCCACTCTATCGCGAGATAGCCAACCTTGTTATCGATACTGACGGCATGCGAGTCCGCGACGTGGTCAATAAAATAGTGCACATACTGAAATAAAATATCCTTTTTTGCGCTTTGACTCGCTTATTGGCTATGCTCGGAACGAAATTACACAGAAAACCACCTATGAATACTCTGACAGTTGATCTTGGCACACGCAGTTATCCCATCTACATCGGGCAGGCACTACTTGGTACACCGGGGATGCTGGCACCGCATATCGGTGGCAGGCAGGTTATGGTCGTCAGCAATGAGACGATTGCTCCCCTGTACCTGCAGACCGTGCTGGGCATGCTTGCAGATTTTGATACGGCAACGGTTATCCTCCCTGATGGCGAGCAATACAAAAACCTCGACACACTGAACATGATTTTCAGCTCCCTGCTGGAGAACCGCTTTAATCGTGACTGCACCCTGGTCGCCCTTGGTGGCGGTGTCGTCGGCGACATCACCGGTTTTGCAGCAGCAAGCTACCAGCGTGGCGTTGCTTTTCTGCAGATACCCACAACGTTGCTGGCACAGGTTGATTCATCGGTTGGCGGGAAGACCGGGGTAAATCACCCGCGGGGCAAAAACATGATCGGTGCCTTCCATCAGCCCCGCTGCGTACTTATCGATACCAACACCCTGGATACCCTGGATGACCGGCAACTCGCAGCCGGCATCGCTGAGGTTATCAAGTATGGCCTGATCCATGACGCAGGATTCTTTGAATGGCTGGAAACAAACATGGAAGCCCTGAAGGCACGTGACAAACAGGCACTGGGATACGCTATTGAACGCTCCTGTGCCATCAAGGCTGAGATTGTGGCGGCAGACGAGCGCGAAAGTGGCAAGCGCGCCCTGCTCAACCTGGGCCACACATTCGGTCACGCCATTGAAACCGCCATGGGCTATGGCAACTGGTTGCACGGTGAGGCCGTAGCTGCCGGCATGCTGATGGCGGCTGATTTGTCTGCCCGGCATGGCTGGCTGACCGCTGACACAGTACAACGCACTGCAAAACTGTTGCAACAGGCAGGCCTGCCCACTGCCCCGCCGGACGAAATGGAGGAAGCGCAATTTATGCAGTTAATGGCTATTGATAAAAAGGTCGTCGGCGGCAGTCTGCGCCTGGTATTGCTCAAGGCCCTGGGTGACGCCATTGTTACCGGCGATTTCAAACAGGAACTGCTCAGCGAGACACTAAGAGGGGGTGCCTGAGAGCATGCGCAGCGTGCCCACCACCGCTCACAACGGCCTGCTGGCACCCTATGCAGCTGACCCGGCCGTTTCAGGAGGACGCCGGCACAACGAACCGGCACCCGCCTATCGTTCTGAATATCAGCGTGACCGTGACCGAATTATTCACTCGGCTGCATTCCGTCGGCTGGAATACAAAACCCAGGTATTTGTGAACCATGAAGGCGACCTGTTTCGCACCCGGCTGACGCACTCGATTGAAGTCGCACAGGTAGCGCGCTCCATAGCGCGCGCCTTGCAGCTGAATGAAGACCTGACCGAAGGTATTGCGCTGGCACATGACCTTGGCCACACTCCGTTTGGCCATGCCGGGCAGGAGGCCCTGAATGCCAGCATGAAAGGCTATGGCGGCTTTGAGCATAACCTGCAATCACTGCGCGTGGTAGACGAACTGGAAGACCGTTATGCTGCATTCCCCGGTCTTAACCTGACCTTTGAAACACGCGAGGGTATCCTCAAGCATTGTTCTCTCAAGAATGCCGCTGCCCTGGATGATATCGGGCGCCGTTTCATCGAAAAACTGCAACCTTCACTGGAAGCCCAGCTGACCAACCTGGCTGATGAAATTGCCTACAACAGTCACGATGTCGATGATGGCCTGCGCTCCGGCCTGATCACTGTCGAGGCACTGAACACTGTCTCGCTATTCCGGGAACAATATGAAACCGTGCGTTCCCTCTACCCTGAGCTGGCACCGCGCCGCACCATTCACGAGGTGGTACGCCGCCTGATTGGCTGCCAGGTTATTGATCTGGTTGAAACCAGCAAGGCCAACCTTGACCAGGCAGCACCGGATAACATCGATGCGGTGCGCAACCATGGTAAACCCCTGATTGCATTCAGTGATGCCATGCTGGAAAAAAACATCGAACTGAAGCGCTTTCTGCGCACTCATCTCTACCGCCATTACCGTGTACACCGTATGAGCGCCAAGGCCGGGCGCACACTGACAGCCTTGTTTGCGGCATTTCTCGATGATCCGCGCCTGTTGCCGGAAGATGCCCAGCAACAGGCCTCCTTGCTGGAGAAGACCAGTGGCAAAGACGGCCGTGCACGCGTTGTTGCCGATTATATCGCCGGCATGACCGATCGCTACGCCATCACCGAGTATGAGCGTACCTTTAATCCTGCGATGTAAGATCAGATACAAGAGAAAATCAGATGCAAATCACAAGATACAAGAGAAAAGTAAAACAAGCTTTTTTGTATCTTTTATCTTTGTACACTTGTATTTGATCTTATGCGTATCTACATGCAAATCCCGCCGCAGGGTGACAAGGCACCCCGCTACTATCATCTGCACCTGCAGGAAGATTTACTGGAAGGCTGGACCCTGATCCGGGAATGGGGCTACCAGGGTGCGTCCGGACGCGTAAAAAAAGAGCACTTTCCTGACCGCGAAACAGCCGAGTCCGCGTTGATGGCCATTCGTGACGAACAGGTCAAGCGGGGCTACCAGGTGGTCTTTATGCAGGCAGGGACCGGGTAAGCACCCCACTCGCAGTTTGCATGCCCCTGAAAACAAAAAGAAAAAACAAACCACCTCAAATTGAACCACCGGCCATCCGGCGCTATACTGTCCGGCCTTTTTTGGCCAAGGGTCATCTGTTGCAACCCACCCGGCCAGACCAGGACCAGAAATCAATAACACGTTGTAATTAAAGGTATTTCCAATGAAGACTGGCACGCTGCCGCCAAAACAAGGCCTGTATGACCCTGCCAATGAACACGATGCCTGTGGCGTCGGGTTTGTCGCCAACGTCAAGGGTCGCAAAAGCCACGAAATTGTCCGCCAGGGCCTGAGTATCCTGGAAAACCTGACGCATCGCGGTGCCGTCGGTGCAGATCCCAAAGCTGGTGACGGTGCCGGTATTCTGCTCCAGATACCCGATGTCTTTCTGCGGTCAACCTGCAACGACCTGGGCATCACCCTGCCCGAGCCTGAGAACTATGGCGTCGGCATGGTATTTCTGCCTCAACCGGTAGCAACCCGCAATCACTGCGAAACACTGATCGAACAAACCATCGCCGAGGAAGGCCAGTCCTTGCTGGGCTGGCGTGATGTCCCCACCAATAACGAGGGGCTGGGTGACAGCGTCAAGCAGGTGGAACCCATGGTCCGCCAGGTACTTATCGGCCGTGGCGAAAACTGTACGAGCACCGATGATTTTGAACGCAAGCTGTTCATTATTCGCAAGCGCGTTGAAAATGCTGTGCGCAATTGCGAACTGCCAGGCTGCGAATGTTTTTATGTACCGTCAATGTCGGCGCGGACCCTGTGCTACAAGGGCATGCTGCTGGCCAACCAGGTCAATACCTACTACAAGGATCTGAATGACGACCGGCTGACTTCGGCGCTGGCACTGGTACACCAGCGCTTTTCCACCAATACCTTTCCTTCATGGGACCTGGCACATCCGTTCCGTATGATCGCCCACAACGGCGAGATCAATACCATGCGCGGCAACATCAACTGGATGAACGCACGCCGCCATTCGATGACCTCGGAACTGTTTGGCGACGACCTGCAAAAACTCTGGCCGTTAATCGCAGAGGGCCAGTCTGATTCAGCCTGTTTTGACAATGCCCTGGAACTGCTGGTAACCGGCGGTTACTCCATGGCGCACGCCATGATGTTGCTCATTCCGGAAGCCTGGGCCGGCAATCCGCTGATGGATGAGGCGCGCCGCGCCTTTTACGAATACCATGCCGCCGTGATGGAACCCTGGGACGGCCCGGCCGCAGTGGCCTTTACCGACGGTCGCCAGATCGGCGCCACGCTGGACCGGAACGGACTGCGTCCGGCACGCTACCTCATCACCAATGATGACCTGGTTGTCATGGCCTCCGAGATGGGGGTGCTTGATATCGCCGAGGAGCGCATTATCAAGAAATGGCGTCTGCAACCCGGCAAGATGTTCCTGATCGACATGGAACAGGGCCGCATCATTGACGACGGGGAACTGAAAGATGCACTGGCCAGCAGTCACCCCTACCCGGAGTGGCTGAAAAAGACACAAATCCAGCTGGAAACCCTGCCGGCTGAAGTCAGCCCGATGGCGCCGGACCCGGCTACCCTGCTCGACCGGCAACAGGCATTTGGCTACACCCAGGAAGACATCAAGTTCCTGATGACACCCATGGCCGCTACCGGCCAGGAGGCCATCGGTTCCATGGGTGCCGACAACCCGGTAGCCGTGCTCTCCAGCAAGTCAAAACCGTTATCAAATTACTTCAAGCAGAACTTTGCCCAGGTTACCAATCCGCCGATTGATCCGATTCGCGAGGAACTGGTGATGTCACTGGTATCCCTGATCGGTCCACGCCCCAATCTGCTGGGGCACGCATCTGCCGGCAATCACATGCGGCTTGAGGTCTGTCAGCCGATCCTGACCAACACCGACATCGAGCGTATCCGCCATATCAAGGATCACACGGGTGGCGCCTTTCGTACACGCACACTGGATATCTGCTATCCCGCCTCGCAAGGTGCCGACGGCATGGAAGCGGCCCTGTCCGCCGTCTGCAAACAGGCGGAAGAAGCGGTTGGCGAAGGTGACAACATCCTGATTCTGTCGGATCGCGCCATGGATATTGACCACATGGCGATTCCCGCCCTGCTGGCAACATCCGCCGTCCATCATCACCTGGTCCACAGCGGACTGCGCACGGAATCCGGCCTGGTTGTGGAAACCGGGGCCGTGCGTGAAGTACATCAATTTGCAACCCTCGCCGGTTATGGTGCCGAGGCCATCAATCCCTACCTGGCATTCGAGACACTCGAATCCATCCGCGGACAGCTGCCGGAAGAACTCGATTCAACTGAAATACAGAAACGCTACATCAAGGCAGTCGGCAAAGGCCTCTTCAAGGTAATGTCCAAGATGGGCATTTCCACCTACCAGTCCTACTGCGGCGCACAGATCTTCGATGCCGTCGGCCTCGGTTCCGATTTTGTCGACCGGTATTTCACCGGCACAGCCACCACCATTGAAGGTATCGGCCTGGAACAGGTTGCCGAGGAAACAGTGCGCTGGCACCGGGACGCCTACGGTGATGCACCCATTTACCGGAACAGCCTTGATGTCGGAGGTGACTATGCCTTCCGCATGCGCGGTGAAGAGCACGCGTGGACACCGGACAGCATCTCGAAACTGCAACATGCCACCCGTGCCAATGATGCCGGCACCTTTCGCGAATTTGCACGACTGGTTAACGAACAGAACAGGAAACTGCTGAATCTCCGTGGTCTGTTCGAGTTTGGCAGCAGCAATGACCCGGTGCCACGGGAAGAAGTCGAGCCGGCAAAGGAAATCGTAAAACGGTTTTCTACCGGCGCCATGTCCTTCGGGTCCATTTCCTACGAGGCACACTCAACACTGGCGGTTGCCATGAACCGCATTGGCGGCAAATCCAATACCGGTGAAGGTGGCGAGCTCACGGAACGCTTCAAGACACTGGAAAATGGCGACTCAAAACGCTCTGCCATCAAGCAGGTCGCCTCCGGCCGTTTTGGTGTGACCACGGAATACCTGGTCAACGCCGATGTCATCCAGATCAAGATGGCGCAGGGCGCCAAGCCCGGTGAAGGCGGACAACTGCCCGGCCACAAGGTGGACGCGACCATTGCCGAGGTGCGGCATTCGACCCCCGGGGTCGGGCTGATATCGCCGCCGCCGCATCATGATATTTACTCCATTGAAGACCTGGCACAGCTGATCCACGATCTGAAGAACGCCAATCCCCAGGCCGACATCAGCGTCAAACTGGTCTCGGAAGTCGGTGTTGGCACGGTAGCCGCCGGTGTCTCCAAGGCACATGCCGATCACGTCACCATCTCCGGCTTTGATGGTGGTACCGGTGCCAGCCCGCTGACATCCATCAAGCACGCCGGCTCCCCATGGGAAATCGGACTCGCGGAAACCCACCAGACCCTGGTCATGAATAACCTGCGCAGCCGTATTGCCGTCCAGGTTGATGGCGGGATGCGTACCGGCCGCGACGTCGTGGTTGGCGCCTTGCTGGGTGCCGATGAATTCGGCTTCGCCACGGCACCGTTGATTGTTGAAGGCTGCATCATGATGCGCAAATGCCACCTGAACACCTGCCCGGTTGGCGTCGCCACCCAGGATCCGGAACTGCGCAAGCGCTTCACCGGCAAACCGGAACACGTGGCGAACTACTTCTTCTTCGTTGCCGAGGAAATTCGTGAATTAATGGCACAGCTGGGCTTCCGCAAGTTCGACGACATGATCGGGCAGTCGCAACACCTGAACATGCGCAAGGCCATCGATCACTGGAAGGCACAGGGTCTGGATTTCTCCCGCATCCTGCACAAGCCGGAAGCCGGACCCGGTGTCGGTATTTTTCATACGGAAAAGCAGGACCACGGACTCGACCAGGCACTAGACAACGAGTTGATCAAACTTTCACGGGATGCCCTGGATAACAAAACACCGGTCAGGATAGACCTGCCCGTACGTAATACCAATCGCACCGTTGGCGCCATGCTCTCCGGTGAAGTCGCCAGACGCCACGGTCATGCCGGACTGCCGGAGGACACCATCAGCATCACCCTGCGCGGCACTGCCGGCCAGAGTTTTGGCGCCTTCGTGGCGCACGGCATCAGCATGGAACTGATTGGTGAAGGCAACGACTACGTTGGCAAGGGCCTCTGTGGCGGACGCCTGGTGGTTTATCCTCCGACTGAAACCCCGATTATCCCGGAAGAAAATATTATCGTCGGCAACACTGTGCTGTACGGGGCCATTAGCGGT
>Ga0209633_10002513_pt1 | contig 17625 bp, 18 predicted proteins | sample Cruoilmetagenom1_FD_187290 | JGI IMG/M metagenome (GOLD analysis project Ga0209633, IMG submission 187290) | Oil polluted marine microbial communities from Coal Oil Point, Santa Barbara, California, USA - Sample 1 (SPAdes) (version 2) | ecosystem: Environmental > Aquatic > Marine > Oil seeps ... | reverse complement strand
CTTAATAGTTCGTGGTGAAGTCCAACGAATCAAGTTCAGATAACTTCCAGCTTTATCATTTGTTCCACTCGCTCTTGCACCACCAAACGGTTGTTGACCAACAACTGCTCCAGTTGGTTTATCATTTATATAAAAGTTTCCGGCAGCATTTACCAATATTTTATCTGCAAGAATTACAGCTTCTCTATCTTTTGCAAAAATTGCTCCGGTTAATGCATATTCGGAAGTCTCGTTACAAACATGTAAAGTCTCTTTGTATTTTGCAGTTGGGTAAACATAAATTGTAAGAACAGGTCCAAAAATTTCTTCTTCCATTGATTTAAATTTTGGATCGGTAGTAACAATAACAGTTGGCTCAATAAAATAACCTTTTGAGTCATCAAAGTTTCCACCTGCTATAATTTTTGCTTTTTTAGAATTTTTTGCAAAGTTGATATAACTTGTGATTGTATCAAAAGCATTTTTATCAATAACTGCATTTGTAAAGTTTGTAAAATCTTCTGGATCGCCCATCTTCATAGTTTTCATTTCAGAAATCAAAAATTTCTGTAACTTATTCCACATGGATGAAGGAACATAAGCACGAGAAGCTGCAGAACATTTTTGTCCTTGATACTCAAAAGCTCCTCTTATCATTGCAGTTCCAACTTCTTTTACATCAGCACTTTTATGAACAAAGATGAAATCCTTACCACCAGTTTCACCAACTATTCTTGGATACGATTTATAGTTAGCTATATTCTCTCCGACCGATTTCCACATACTTTGAAATACTGGAGTACTACCTGTAAAATGTATTCCTGCAAAGTGAGGTGAATTCATAACCGGATTACCTACTTGACTTCCGGAACCAGGAACAAAATTTATCACTCCAGGAGGAAAACCTGCTGCTTCAAATAATTTCATTAACCAGTAGCCTGTATAAACAGCACTAGATGCCGGTTTCATTAAAACAACATTACCCATTAACGCCGGAGCAGTTGGAAGGTTGCCAGCAATTGATGTAAAGTTAAATGGTGCTACAGCAAAAACAAATCCTTCCAAAGCTCTGTATTCTAATTTATTCCACTGTCCATCAGGAGAATGAGGAGGTTGCTCTTTATAAATTTCTTGAGCATAATATGCATTAAATTTAAAGAAATCAATTAACTCACATGCTGCATCAATTTCTGCTTGAAAAGCATTTTTACTTTGTGCCAACATTGTTGAGGCATTTAAAGTATTTCTCCAATATGGTGAAGCTAGCAAATCACCTGCTTTCAAAAATATCGCGGCTCTTTCTGTCCACTCCATGTTAGCCCAACTTTCTCTGGCTTTAAGTGCTGCATCAATTGCCATTTCAACTTCTTTTTTCCCTGCTTTGTGATATCTACCAATAACTTTACTATGGTCGTGAGGAATTATACAATCCGCCATATCACCAGTTTTAATTTCTTTTCCACCTATGATTAATGGAATTTCAATAACTTGCTTTTTTAATTCCTCAACTCTCTTTTTAAGAGCTGCTTTTTCCGGTGAACCCGGTGCATAACTTTTGATAGGTTCATTAGCTGGAAGGTTGATATTAAATATCGAATTACCCATTTTTTCTCCTAATATTTCTTAATAATTCTTGTATAAAAATTTAATCTTATACCGTATAATGTAAGAAATTAATACTAATTCTAGAAGTAATTTTAAAGTAAAATGCGTTAAAAACTGTAATCTATATATCTAATAACTAAAAATATAAAATCATCTTCGGTATAAACAAAAAGAGTAAAATAGCTGACACTAAGTGTTATTTGTAAACTTTAGGTTAACCAATAACTTTTAAATAATTATTCTATTTTATGCCTTGTTATAAACGGATAATCTTCTTACCTTTTATAAAAGGACAAAACGTCTATTTTATTTTACACTATAAACTAAAAAACGAACTAACAAAGGAGCTCAAATGAAAAACATAAATCTTGCAAAATCTTTTACACTTTTATTTTTTGTGTTATTATTCTCAGCATCATTTACTTTAGCACAAGATGCGACAAAAAAAGAATGCAGTACATCTAAAGAGGAATGCAGTACGATGAGTGAAGCTAAAACAGCCGAACATAAATGTACAGACGAATGTAAAACAGCAGGTTGTGATGTTGTAAAAGCAAAAGAAGCAAAATTATCATCAGCAGATGCTTGTAAAACTGTTGGTGGCGATGCGGTTAAAGCTGCAAGTAACAAGATGTCAATGAAACATGCTTGCACTGATGAATGTAAAACAGTTGGTTGTGATGCCGTTAAAGCAGCAAGCAAAAAAATGTCAATGAAGCATGAATGTTCTGATGAATGCCACACTGACGGATGTACTGCCAAAAGTTAATTAAAATATTATATTTTTATAAAAGCTTATAGAATTTTCTATGAGCTTTTTTATTTTATACCGGTATAACTATTAAATGAAAAAAAAGGGACTACTAAAAAAAGCGTTTTGGTTAGCTATTATAACGATAGTCTATAATTTGATAGAAGGTACAATCTCCGTAATGTACGGATTGGAAGATGAGACGCTTGCATTATTTGGATTTGGTGTTGATAGTTTTGTTGAAGTAATTTCAGGCATTGGCATTTTGCACATGGTTATTAGGATGCAAAACAGTGATGTTGTAACTCATGATAAATTTGAAAAAACCGCACTTACAATAACAGGTTATGCTTTTTACATATTAGCTATTGGGTTAGTAATTGGTTCACTGCTAAACATTTACTATGATATTAAACCTGAGACAACAATTGTTGGAGTTATAGTTTCGCTAATATCAATTGTAACTATGTATTTTTTAATGAATGCAAAACTAAAAGTTGGTCAAGCTCTAAATTCCGATGCAATTATTGCAGATGCAAATTGTACTAAAACTTGTTTTTACCTTTCATTTATTCTATTAGCTGCAAGTGCATTGTATGCCTTATTAGGAATTCAATATTTTGATAGTCTTGGTTCAATTGGTATTGCATATTTTGCATATAGTGAAGGTAAAGAAGCTCTAGATAAAGTAAAAACTGGAAATATTTCATGTGGCTGTGATAGTCATTGTGAAAGTTAAATTTCAGAAATAAATCAAAAAGGAATAATTATGAAATTCATCAAAGTTCTTATGGTTCTTGTTTTTGCAGCAACTGTGATAAGCTGTTCTCAAAAAGAAGAAGCTAAAAAAGTAGACGAAGTTGTTGAACAAGTGACAGAAAAAGTTGAATCTGAATTAGTGAGAAAGGGCATAATTGATGTTGAATCAATAGATCATAATCATGATGGGAATATTCACGAATGTCCAATGGATTGGAATGTACTTTCAGATGAATCTGGTAGTTGTCCAACTTGTGGAATGGATTTGAAAGAATACACTATTGCTGATGTAAAAACTAATCTAAAAAAATATGGATATGATTTTAAAGAATAGAAAGCATCAATAGTAAATGAACTGGTTCTTAAAAAATAATTTTATATTTTCACTCATTATTGTCATTTCGAAATGAGCTTGTTTTTGAAGCAATTGAGAAATCTTAATTTTAATTACTTCATGTTTTCTAATCTATCTAAATTACAATGAGCAAACCTAAAACTTATCAACCAATTTAGGTTTGTTCATACAAATACAATACTACATTGTCCTGCTTAACACATTTCAGCACCTAAATCAACAGCAATATAAAATAAAAATTAAGAAATAAATTCTTAATAACAGAATTTAATTCTTACTTCTCCAATTACAACAATAAACTAAGTAAAATACCCGCGGCAACAGCAGAACCAATAACACCAGATACGTTCGGAGCCATAGCATGCATTAATAAATAGTTGGATGGATCTTCTTTAATACCTAAATGTTGAACAACTCTCGCACTATCTGGAACGGCAGATACACCTGCAGCTCCAATCATTGGGTTAAGTTTGTCTTCATCTTTTAAGAATAAATTCATAAACTTAGCAAACAATACTCCACCAGCAGTTGCAATCATAAATGAAATAGCTCCTAAAACAAAAATCAATATTGATTGAGGTGTTAGAAATGTTGTAGCTTGGGTTGAAGCTCCAACTGTTAAACCAAGTAGAATTGTAACAATGTCAATTAAAGGTCTGCTTGCTGTATCGGCAAGTCGCTTAGTAACTCCAGATTCTTTAAGTAAATTACCAAAGAAGAGCATCCCTAATAATGGCAATCCTCCAGGGGAAATAAACGTTGTAAGTAAAAGGGCTACAATAGGGAATATTACTTTTTCTACTCTAGAAACCGATCTGGGCGGTTTCATTTTAATTTTACGTTCTTTATCTGTGGTAAGTAATTTTATTATTGGGGGTTGAATTACTGGAACCAAAGCCATATAAGAATAGGCTGCAATTGCAATTGCTCCAAGAAGTTCTGGTGCAAGTTTAGAAGATAAAAATATTGCAGTTGGTCCATCCGCTCCGCCAATTATACCAATTGCGGCAGCTTGTTGATTTGTAAAACCAAGAACAATTGCGGTTATATATGTTAGAAATATTCCTATTTGTGCAGCAGCACCAAGTAACATTAACTTAGGATTTGAAAGTAACGCAGAAAAATCCGTCATCGCACCTATACCAAGAAAAATCAACGGTGGATAAATTCCTTTCATTACTCCATAGTATAAAATATTAAGAACGCTACCATCCTCATAAATACCGAGTTGTAAGCCAATTCCTTCAAAGAAGGGAATGTTGCCAACAAGAATCCCAAACCCTATGGGCACTAATAATAAAGGCTCGTATTCTTTTGCAATACCAAGATATATGAACATTGCTCCAACGCAAATCATAACCATATGACCAATAGTTACATTTGCAAAGCCAGTATATGAATAGAACTGTAAAAATCCATTAACAAATTGATCAATAAATTCCATTTAAATTAGCTCCCTATCTCAACAAGATTTTCACCTTCTAAAACTGAGTCACCAGCATTAACTTTAACGTCAACTATTTTACCAGTTTTATCAGCTTTAATTTCATTTTCCATTTTCATAGCTTCCATAATTAGAAGTGTATCACCAACATTCACCTCATCCCCAACTTTAACTTTCATTTCCAAGATTGTTCCTGGTAACGGAGCCTTAATTCCTCCGGTTCCTTTTCTATCACTTGGCTTACTTGTTTTAGCTTTTGCCGATACTCCTGTTGGAATTATTTTCGACCGAATAAGTTTAGGAGTTTTTGAAACTTTTACTTCTTTTTCAATCTCAACTTCATATTTACTTCCATTTACTTCAATTTCGGCAATATTTCCATCAATGTTATTAAGCTCAACATTATATTTATTACCTCTTATCTTAAAATTAAATTTCTTCATTCTAAAGTTTCCTTTATTTTTTCGGAGTCTGTCTTAACCCATGAAATTTTGAGTTCCAAGGAGAATATGTCCTTTGAATTTTTTTAATAGTTATAATTGTATTTTCAACATCATGAGCTTCCTCAAAGTGTAAGTATAATGCCATAGAAATCGCAGCTGAAGTTTCTCCTGTTACAATATTTTCATTACCAATTTCATTTTTAGGTCCTTTACTTTTCAATTTTGATTTTATGTTAGATTGTAAAACTTTTGAAAAATTATTAATGAAAAGGAATAATATTAGTAGTGCCATAAAAACTATGGTATAACCTAAAACTGTAACAACTATTTCAGCTGAAGTAAGATTTGAGAAACTAATATTAACTTCTTGAAGAACCTTACTCTTAGCAGCACTAGTAAGTGTATCTTGTATAACTTTTGTTGAATCTATATTTTGTAATTGTTGAAAAATCATTTTTCTCTCTTCCTTTATAAAGGAATATTTGAATGTTTTTTGGGTGGATTTGTATCTTTTTTAGTTGCTAACATTTCTAAAGCTCTAATTATTCTGAATCGAGTATTCCTTGGTTCTATAACATCATCTATATAACCGTACTTTGCAGCTACATAAGGATTAGCAAATTTATCTTTGTACTCTTGTTCTTTTTTCTGTAAAAAATTTGCTCGCTCTTCTTCATTTTCTATTTTACTCGCTTCCCTTCCGTATAAAACTTCCACCGCTCCTTTCGATCCCATAACTGCAATCTCAGATCCCGGCCATGCATAATTTATATCTCCACGTAAATGTTTAGAACTCATCACATCATAAGCCCCGCCATAAGCTTTGCGTAAAATTATTGTAATCTTGGGAACAGTTGCTTCTCCATAAGCAAAAAGTAATTTTGCTCCATGAATAATAATACCGCCGTACTCTTGAGCAGTACCAGGTAAAAATCCAGGGACATCAACTAAAGTAACAATAGGAATATTGAACGCATCACAAAAACGAACAAATCTAGCAGCCTTTCTAGAAGCGTTGATATCAAGCACTCCGGCGAGATAATTAGGTTGGTTAGCAACTATACCAACTGGAGCTCCATTAAATTTTGCATACCCAGTTACAATATTTGCAGCATAATTTCTTTGCACTTCAAGAAACTCTCCATCATCTACAATTGCAAATATTACATCTTTAATGTCGTAAGGTTTATTTGGATTATCTGGAATAATTTCATTTAGAGAATCTTCTAATCTATCAATTGGATCTTCTGAAACTGTAAGTGGAGGATCTTCCATATTGTTTTGCGGCATATAGCTTAACAATTTTCTAATTATAAGAAGCCCTTCCTCTTCGTCCTCTGCAGCAAAGTGAGCAACTCCAGATTTTGTTGAATGAACTGAAGCACCACCAAGGTCTTCTGTTGTTACGATTTCGTTGGTTACAGTTTTTACAACTTTGGGTCCGGTTACAAACATGTAGCTTGTATCCTTACTCATAATTGTAAAATCTGTTAATGCGGGAGAGTAAACCGCTCCACCAGCACAAGGTCCGAAGATGGCAGAAATTTGTGGAACAACCCCAGAAGCCATAATGTTTTTTTGAAAAATATCTGCATAACCTCCAAGACTTTTTACACCTTCCTGAATTCTAGCTCCGCCACTATCGTTAATACCAATTATTGGAGCACCAACTTTTAAGGCTTTGTCCATTACCTTACAAATTTTTTGAGCATACATTTCTGATAAGGAACCTCCAAAGACTGTAAAGTCTTGCGAGAAGATATAAACTAATCTTCCATCGATAGTTCCATAGCCTGTAACAACTCCATCCGATAAATACGATTGCTTGTCGAGACCAAAATCAACAGTTCTGTGATGAACAAACATATCAAACTCCTCGAACGAACCTTCATCGAGCAGCATCTCAATTCTTTCTCTTGCAGTAAATTTCCCCTTTTTGTGCTGAGCTTCAATACGTTTTTCGCCACCACCTAAACGAGCTTTTTCTCGCATAGCCATAAGCTCTTTTATTTTTTCTTCTATCGCCATTTTATTTATCCTTTATAAAATCTATTTAGTTTTATCTTCACACAATTCAGTTAATACTCCACCAGTAGATTTGGGATGAAGGAAAGCAATATCAAGTCCTTCCGCACCGTTCCTTGGCTCAGAATCAATTAACCTAACTCCTTTATCATCAGCTTCATTTAAAGCTTGCTGTAAATTTTTGGCATGAAATGCAATATGATGAATTCCTTCACCTTTTTTTTCAATATATTTTCCAATTGGTCCGTCTGGAGAAGTAGATTCAAGTAATTCAATTTTTGTTTCACCCACTTTAAAAAAAGCTGTCTTAACTTTTTGATCCTTAACTTCTTCTACAGCGTAACATTTAAGACCCAAAATATTTTCATAATACTTAATTGATTCATCCAAATTTTTCACTGCTATTCCAATATGCTCAATGTGCGTTAATTCCATTAGTTACCTTCATATTTTAATTTGAATTACTTAAACAATTTACGTGCCGAACATATTTAACTTACATTATAAGTTTAATGATTATAAAGCAATTATATTAGGTGAAATTAATTTAATTTTTTGTTATGCAAATCCATTATTCTCGAAAAAGGGAATCATATTTCAATTTATTAGAAAATGAGATTAAGATTTACAAATCTTAAATTAAATAATTTATCTTGACAAAAATACGATTAAGAATTATCTTTGTAATTCAAATTTATTCCGCGGTAGCTCAATGGTAGAGCATTCGGCTGTTAACCGAAGGGTTGTAAGTTCGAGTCTTACCCGCGGAGCATTACTGGACTTGCAGTGACTAAATCGCTGGAAGTCCTTGTTGTATATGGAGTTGAGTGAGTTCTAACCTCTTCTATGACTTCATACTCCTTATCAAATTCACATCCTATCTCCGCAATGTAGTTTATTGGTTTTTTGAACGTCAGGTTAAGTTTTTTATCTAAAAGGGTAAGGTTCGAACAAACAACTGATAGTATCTCTTTTTTCTTTAATTTGTCCGCATTATTAAAATTAGTTATTAGTGCATTTGAGAAATCAAACAATTGTTTAATCTTACTTGTCATGTCCTCATTGCTATCTTCAATAGTTTTGAGTGAGTTAGTTAATCTCTCTTTACTGTCTAATAATTCTGTTTTCTTCCTACTGAATAATTCATCAGTAATTTCTTCAGATAATCTTAAATCAAATAAATTATCTAACTTCACATCAATCTTAGTAAGTTCCCTTTTTTGATTATCTCGTATAGTTTTATTCTTAGAAACAATATCTTCATCCTTCCTTCCAATCTGAGTAATTGCCCAATTGATTAATTCTTCTGGCACAATAAGTTTTTCTAAATAAGTCACTATTTGTTGTTCTAATTTGTCTTGTTCCAAATTCTTTCTTTGAGTACAGTTTGGATCTTTTCGACCAGTACAGTGGTAATAAATATAATGGTGTTCATTACCATTCTTATGTTTTTTATGTTTGTGTTCGGCAGTGATAGCAGCACCGCATTCTTCACATTTAATTATTCCGGTATATGCAAATGTATGTTTCACTGGTTTTTGATCTTTGCCTCTTCCCAGTATTTTTTGAATCCTTTTATATTCTTCAAAGGTAATCATCGGTTCATGCGCACCTTCATAATAATTCCCACTTCCGATTGGATATTCAAATCGACCGTAGTAGAAAGGATCTTTAAATATACGATAAATTGTAGCTTTACTAATTTGATTACCAAATCTATTTTTTAAGCCCCAGTCATCAGTTGCTATATTTAGAATTTGTGGTGGAGTGTATGCACCAGTCAGCATCATATCAAACATCATTCGTGTTAATTCAAAAGAGTTTGGATCTTTGATTATTTCTTTTTCCCCCTTTTTCATTTGAGGATTATTTATGTATCCTAATGTTGCTTGGGCTGGATACCATCCTCGCTCAGCCTTTTTAAGTAGTCCTCTTTTGGTATTGCTACTCAGGTCTCTAATATATTGATTGGCCATTCCATTTTCTACTGCCATAAGTAGTACATTGTCTTCTGAATAGTAACTACGTTCACTTGTTTGTACATGCAATATAATCTTCTCTTGTACCATCCAGCTAATTGTTCCACTATCGATGGGGTTTCTTGATAGTCTATCTAAGTTCCATGTTATAATTCCTTGAGCCTCCCCTTTATGTAAACGCTCTATCATTTCGTTGAAAATTGGCCGACCTGGTGATTTCGCCGATTTAGCTTCTATAAATTCATCGACTATCGTAAGTTGCCTTTCATTAGCAAGTTCCCTTAATACACTTATCTGATCATCAATTGATTGGATTTGTCTATCCTTTGATTCCGAAGATTTACGTACATATAAAAAGTATTTACAGTTTAACATAATTTGGTTTCCTTATTTAGTTTAATAATGTAGTTATAATTTCAATTAAGTTTTGACCATATTGCATGGCTTCTTCAGGTGAGATTTCAATGTTAAATAATTTTTGGTATAAGCTCTGAAATTCTAATATCGCTTTTGAGGTTAGTTTCATCAGGTAGTTGTTCCTTGGTTAGTTTAGTTACAGATTAAAAATATTATTATGATTAGTATTAGTATTAAGCTTGTCATAGTAGCTTCCTTTCGTTTTGGGGTATTAGTTTACTTGGTTTCTACGATGCAGTTGAAGCCGTTATTATGCTTGCTGTACGTTGATTTCATTATGGCTTCTAGGTCTTCCGCGTAGTAGGATTTTACTATGAAGCTGTCATGAATACATAAACAAGCTATGTTTTTTGATGTAAAATGATTAAGAATGTCGGCGGCCATCATTGAGTCCTTATTCTGTAGCTGTACACCGTAACCAGTACCTAAAAACTCTGTGAAATCTGGGTGTTCTTCTTTTATTCTAGCCAGTATATCTTTGGACTTTAGATCATGTTTCTTTAGTTCGTTAATGATTGCTCTCTTCTCTTTCAGTTTCATAATATATTGCTTGTCTTTTGCATCATAATTATTTTTCTCGGCATAAAGAGTACCGTAGAAGGCTTTATGAGCCTTATGTTCACTTGGTGCATTTAATGCCATGTTAAATATTAGCTTCGTGGCTTTTCGAAGTAGTTGGTTCCCATCGTAGAGGTCATATGGGTCAGTGGTTACTTCCTTGCCTAAGCTATGGTATAGCATGGAGGGGTGGAGAGCTTTATAATCAATCTCAACTGTTGGTGTTGAGTCTATTAAAATATGTGAACGTTGCTCTGAGTTAAGTTGCTGATACTGAGCACCGTAGAAGCGACCTCCATCATTAAAAGTACCGTTGTTAAAGACTCTATATAAATATGGTCGCAAGTTCTTCTCATATAATGACTTATACCTAAATGACTGAGTAATGGTGTAAACTCCTCTAGAATATGTTATAGGATACGTGCTATTGGTAGCATCCTTGTTGAATACCGTAGATGTATAAGTCATTGATTGATTACTATTAGTCACAGTTGAATTATATCTATATAAGTCTACTGAATCAGTATCGACTATACGAGAGCTATTTCTATAATCGATAGGTTCCTCCATAACCTTGGAACCTCCTTCTGATGCCTCAAGCATCAGACCGCTGACACTGTCAATATATTCTATAGCATCATGTATGGTATGGTAAATTATATCAATCCGTGGATCTATACAATCTTCTAAATAGTACGTGTATGGAATAGTAACTTGTACGCTATCCATCATGTTATTATAAGCATCTATCTTAGATTGCATATTAGCTATAGCTCTAGTTGGTATAAAGAATAACTCCTTAGCTACCTTCCTTTCCCGGGATTTTTTCCCTTTAACCTTCTTAGACTTAACAGCCTTCTTTTTCCCCTTCAATATAACTGGTTGATTATCATAGGATTCCTTATAATTGTAACTGATGGAATCATTGTTGATACTTGTATTAGTCTGATCCCCATGCTCAAGAACCTTAGTGAAACTGAATGGGGTAGCTGCTATTTCCAGTTGATCAAGTAATTTGGTTGTAGCCCAGATTCTACTTCTCTTTGATACTCCAGACTCAATATCTCTATACCCCAGAGCCATCTCTATATAACCACTGTTTATTAATTCATCCATGACGTTAGTCATAATAGAATAAGTGTAGTACTTTATTTTACCACGAGTAGACTTCTTAAAATGGTTTTTGTCTCTGCTAATTCCGACCACACATTTAAGTGGGTGAGCTTCTATTACATTACTCAATACGCAAATCACTGCATCGAGCTTTCGCGACTTCAAGCGGTTTGGTGATTTAATATCTAATTGATCATAAATTTCAATTGCTAAGGTACGGATTGGGTTGTCTCCATTACTCCTTTTGCTGGGTAATAATTTTTTGTTAAAGTTAACATTACGGTCAAGGTCAACAAGGTTTTTGTCATTTGTTATGTGATAGTTCTCATTATCAATGGTTATGGTATTGCTCATTTTAATCCTCTATTGAATTTGAATTGGTTCGTTGGGTTGGTTAATATTGTTTGAATTCTTTAGGAAGGTCGTCTTCTCTTATGATAAAGACTCCTCCAACTCGTTTGGCTTTAAGTTTTTCTTGCTTAATTAGTTTCCAAATCCATTGCCTTGATTTTCCAACGAGTAATGCAAGTTCTGGGATTGTAAATAAGTTCATTCTGGTTTTCCTTCTATTTAGTGAAAGTTAAAGTGTAAATAATGCAGTTAACATTTAGGTTTATCAAGAGGCTAACAGTCGTAAATCGATTTAATATTTTATTCTTTAGAGTCAAAGAGATGTGAATCGCGGTTACAAATGTTAAAATGATATTGAGACTGCCAGCCTTTTAATAATTTTTAATAGTTTAAGATTAAATGGCAGTTTTTAAAGAGTTTGATTTGGAGTTTGAATATTGTGAAGATAAAAAATAGTCTTTTATACCTTCCATAAAATCCTTTGTGCAAATTGGACTAGGAAAATATTTGGCGTCTTTTATGATTGACTCTTTGTCTTGGTTTTTTAATGCATCAAACTTAGAGTTTTTAGTTTTAATGTTATTAAGGTGCTCTTGAGACTTACTTTTTAAGATGTTTTTTACAATTAATTCAGTTGCAGCTCCAGAAATAGTTTTGTGTTTGAAGTCGTTTCTTATTAGATCCCAGTTGATAATTCCCATCAATTTTTCGTCTAATTTATATTTAGTCAAATGCATCTTAAGTGCTTCTACCATTGACTCTGCATCAAATTCTGCAAAGCTAATAATTGCATCAAAACGTCCGGGCCTGAGAGCTGCTTTATCAACACCATCAAGATAATTGGTTGCACCTATAACCGTAACATTTTTTAACTGCTTTAGTCCTCCATCCATCCATTCGAGGAAAACATCAACCCTTCTTGTAGATGTTTCATGTATGCTTCCACTATCTCTGTTTGGAATCATTCCTTCAATCTCATCGATAAATAATACAATATGTTTTTCTTTTGATTTTGACTCAATCATTTTGAAAAACTGTTTTAAGTTTTCTATTGGAGCGTCAATCCATCTGCTGGCAATATCTATATAACGAAGTTCGTACATTGAAACTTCCTTGTTCAGCTCTTTAACAAACGCTCTTACAGCCATTGTTTTCCCAGTCCCCGGCGCTCCTTCAAATAATATTCCTTTACTTGGAGCCAATCCCCAAAATGAATTTACCTCTTTATTTTTTACAGCAAAAAGAATGTCTTGGATTTGAAGAATTGCTTTTTCTTGCCCAATTACATCATCCAATGTGAAAGGAAACCCATCAAGTTCAATTTCTTCAATTGAGTCGGGATAATTGAGTAGTTCCATTTTGGTTTTCGCAGGAGTTTTTGGTTTTTTTGTGCCCCATGGTTGGGAAACTGGTTTTGTGGCTCTGCTAGCCTTTGGTTTCGTAGCTTTTGTTGTTTTTTTGATAGGTTTTGTCTTCATTTTCTTTCCTTATGTTATTCGGGTTGGTTGATTGGGAAAACGCTCAATAGCAGGCTTCCCCTTATTTGGTTGGCTTATACTGCTTCCAATGAGTTTTTATTTACTACTCAATTAACACTCGTAAAAACGTGTTATCAAGCAGAAACATTGGTGAATCGATTATTTTTTTATGTGCCCTCACTCAACAAGTGTTGATATCACGGGTGTAAAGTGGTTAATCATTATTTGTGGTTACTTCTCATCTTCCCTTGGTTGTTGTGTTTGAGATTTAATATTTACCAAGCCCTCTGTTGTTGTAGCTGGCTTTTTATTTTAACAGCAACCCCAGAGGGAGTGTGTATAATCCATTTGAATGACAGAGTGTTACCCCTATCAGTAGATCATTATCTCTTAAATCTGTTAATTAAAGAAAACGTTTGTAAAGTGAATAATCAAGACAAATGTTATCAATGTAGATCTTGTTAATATTGAGTAACCGTAATAATATCAGTAAGTTAAGCTCTTTTCTTTTGAAATGACTTATGCAAACAACAAAATAGATTTTTAGGGGGACGGCTTATCGGCAACGGCGTTAAATTTGCTTAATGTAAGGTAATTGTTTGATAAAAATAGCTTCGGCCCCTCGTAGAGAAATATGAACTACCAAATTACTTGATTCTATAGCGGATTACTCATAATAAGTAATTTGAGTCTGATTAAAACAGGTTGGGACAAGAAGAAAGTCTAGGTGCTTTGTCTTTTTACTCAGACTGATAATAAATATGATATTGTTGAACCATACTGTCGGAGTTAAAATACTGATGCTTTTTTAGACCGCTATATCACCTAAGATAAATGCTACTGCTTTTTGCGCATCTTTTGCAGCTTGCGGGAAAACTAGTTCCTTCTCCTTGCTAAGTTTTAGGTATCCTTGGATATAAGCTGCTTGATTATCAACAACTTTCGTGGATATTCCACAGAGTGCTGATAAGTAGGATGATCCTATTTCTGCAACTAGCTCTTCGTAACTGTAGTTTTCGTCGTCAAATTCAACTAGACTTGCTCTACTTACTCTGCTTCCATGACCAGTCCAGTGAATTAGCTCATGAAAAAGTGTAGAGTAAAATTCTTCTGAACTGTCAAAGTTTGTTATTTTAGGAAGCGATATATAATCCTCTCGTGGAGTATAATAACATCTTGAGATATTATTCTTGATAGTTGGTTTCTCTTTCATGTTATCTATGATTGACTCGCAACTTAGAAGAGTTGGTAATTCAACGTCATCTAAATCTAGGCTTGTTTGAGTTATGTTGAACACATTGCTATATCTTAAGAATGGTATTGATCTTCTTTCATGTTCTTCGTTTTCATTATCTATTAACTTATAATAAATTACCATAGATGATTTCTCTCCAGAGATTATAGAGCCTCCCCTTTGTTTGCATTGGTAGAATGTTAAGTAATATGGACTTGCAAAATCCTTCAGTGAAAGGCTAAGAAAATTGATGCCACGATAGGTTCTTTTAGATATGAAGTTAGCTGGTAATCCTACCTTCCAAGATTTCTTCCATGGTATTATTCCGTCATTTAGTTTGTCTAGAATCTGGTTATTTATCTTGTTATATAATTCTGATTTATTCATTTTTATACTCCTTATAATTATTTGAATTTGTTTTTAGCAGTTGCCTTTAGCTTCGTAGGTTATGGTCATATTTGCCGGACCATCAAATTGTTCAGCTATTTCTATTAGCTCTGCGATTAGTATTTTCTCAATGCGATCTTTTTCTTCTTTGCTTATTGGCATGTAGTCATAATCTTTTAGAACGTTTATGTGTATTTCTTTATAAGATTTCATTACTTAAATCCTCCTCTTCAATTCTACAACTACAATTACTACACTTGTTATCTTCAATACCCTCAATAATATTTGTCATACCGTAGCAGTGGGGACAAACAACTGTGAGTATTTCAAAACGATATCGGTCAATTATTTTAAAATTGTATCTATTAGGAGGATTATTGTTTGTGTTATCATTAGTGTTGTTCATTAGTAAACTCCTTAGTATAAAAGAGGCTCCCGAAAGAGCCTCTGATTAGTGATTTGATTTAAACGTACCTCTCCCATTAGGGATTTTACTACCTTTTTTATTTGATACGTTTATTAGTTAATTATGGATATGTAAAGAAAATGGAGATTTAGATGGTCTTGCTTCTAGCGATGAATAATGTAATGCAGAGTCTTGCTATATCTGAGGTTGCTCCGTTTAGTTCTTTGTTTATTTCTAGAGCATCAGCATAACTTTGTTTAAGGACTTCGTAGTAACGATCATGTGGAGGAACTTCAGGAAGTTCAACACATTCTTCTGGGAGTACATTTGATACTACTTCATCTATAGCCTCACCTATTGATACCATTTCTGCTTTTGGTTTAACCTTGTTTGGTAGATCAACATTATAGGTTGTTGCAACTCTACTTCCTTTTTGAGTTGCGATCTTGGTAATTGTAGCAGTATCACCTTTCTTTAGCTTGATTAGTTCTGTGTGGATCTCATCTGGAGCAAAGAAGGAATATTCAACTCCATTTACAGAAACAGCATATAGTGAATAACTACCGTACTGGCTCTCCCCTATTATTGGTTCGTCATAAAGAAGTTCTACTGTTACTGGTTGGTTGATTGCTAGTTCTAATTTTGTTCTGTGTGTCATGATTACAACTCCTTGTTTGGTTGGTTTATGGTTAATTTAAATGTGTCAGTACCGTCACTCTTTGTTACGCCTAGAGGAACACGACCGGACATTTTGATATAGCTTTTTATCTTTTGGATACTTGGTTTGACTGATTCTGGAACCATTGTGAGCATGGCTTCGTTTGCATTAGCTAGGAATAAATCAAGATCAGTTATTTCTACCTTGTCTGGTTTCTTGTGGAGCTTAAGACTGCCATGGGCTAAGGATATTGTTTTGATACTTGCATCCTTTTCGTTCTTGTCTCTGATGTAGGCTTCGAGCATTGACATAATACCATCAATCTGCCTTTGGATACGAGAGTTCTTAGTTAGTACAAAATCATTAATTATTTTTACTTCTTCATCAGCTGATTTGAAGTTAGTTGCTATCTTTTTTTCAAGATGATCCACCTTGGCTATGAGCAAGTCAAAGTATGCTTCAGTTTGTTGATCTTCTTTTAGTTCTACTTCTTCAAGTAGCTCTTGTATGAAATTAGTTTCTTGGTGCATTTGTTACCTCCAGTTTTAGTGGTTGTTTGGTTAATAGATACTGTTCAACGGCTTCGTTGATCAGCTTTGTCATGGGTCGTTTCTCAACTAACTTTAGCTGATATAACTTTCTTATGAGTTCTTCTCTTACTTCTGGTTGATACATTTTTCCTCCTATGTGGATTGGTTTAAACGAAAAAAGACCAGCCCCAAAGAGTTATGATCCTCTTTAGAACTGGTCTAATGTGTTGGTTAAGTGTTTATGTAATTGTTAGATTTTGATTGGTTTGAGTTGAATAAAAAGGGGGTACGGGCTCGCACCGAGATTGAAAAAGGAGTCTCTTTAAGTACTATGAAACCTAGTCATAGCCTTTTGTTGAAATACAAAAACTGAGATTTTTTATATTATTTGGTTAATCTGAAATTTGAAAATTATATTTTTTGGGTTGAGAATTTAGAGAAATGGCTAATGTGGGTATTTTATTAATAATTGGAAGTCTAATAATAAGATCCCGCTGTGAACGGGCTCTTTTTTCATGGGTTAAATAATTAAATATTCTCTTTCTCTTTGACAACTACTAGAAACTTAAATTTACCTGTTTTGCTCACCAACATCGGTGGGCGGTTTGAGATGTTGGTTATATATTTAATTTAATTGATTTTATTTAATAAATAATTATAATATTTTGTGTTAAAATAGTCATCATTAGATTCTTTCTTGAAATCATCAACAATTTGTTTACCGTGATATTTAGTTACACCACTTAATATTCTTGTCTTATAAATATTCTTAATACAGTGTCTTAAATATTGGTTTGCTACATTAAACTCCATATGGAAATATTCGAGCAATTCAGTTTTACCAGCAATTGGGATATAAAAATTCTTATCTGTGATAAAATTAAAAGCAATAGTACTCTCCAAAAACATAAAATAAATATCTGAGTAAAATACATCTTCATCGTTAAGAATTAATTTTTCTAAATCGCTTGAAGTCACTTTTTGTTTTGTCACTCCTTCTCTTACTTCGGTTTCCCCGCAAGCGTAACCAAAAGTATTCAATAAAAGTTTTTGCAAGTAATTATTATTTAGTTTCTCATATTCATTAAACCACGTGGGTAGATTGTATTTATTTGTACCGAGGGTAATATTTTTATAAATTATTTTTTTCAGC
>Ga0209633_10002511_pt1 | contig 17634 bp, 17 predicted proteins | sample Cruoilmetagenom1_FD_187290 | JGI IMG/M metagenome (GOLD analysis project Ga0209633, IMG submission 187290) | Oil polluted marine microbial communities from Coal Oil Point, Santa Barbara, California, USA - Sample 1 (SPAdes) (version 2) | ecosystem: Environmental > Aquatic > Marine > Oil seeps ... | reverse complement strand
AAACTGTTTAGGAAAATTTTGTGTGCTTAGAGGCCAAAATCTCGATCCAACACCACCCGCCATGATTACTGCGTAATAGTTATTTTGCATATTATAATTAATCATTTATTAACTTTACTTCAGCATTCTGATGAAATAAATATTTTTTATTTGTTTTGATTTCAACACATTCGTATCTAGTACGTCGTTTATTCCCTCTTTCAAAAATACGTTTATTATGAATGAATTTATGTTGTAAGGGCACTTCAAATATAAAACTATTTCCGTTTTTCTCATCAAACCGTTTTAATGCCAATGATAATTTAACATCTGCATCGGTACTGGCCTTTGGGTTTTTTAAATATCCTGCTAAAAATGGCAAGATTTCTAAAGGGTAAATTTCTGGGTGTACAAAAGGTAACATTAAATGTTGAAAGTTTTGCTTCCACTCTACTCCATGTGGCTTAATATTTCTATATTTTTGGTGTGTAACTAAATGGGCAATTTCATGGATAAGTGTCAGTAAAAAACGATACTCATTTAAGTCATTATTAACAGTAATTTGATAAATACCTGATTTTAATTTTCTAAAATCACCATGTTTGGTTTTGCGATTGTTTACAATTTTTAGTTTACACGGATTACTGTCTAATAAATTAATAACTAGATCAATAGCTTGTAAGGGAATATAGGTTTTAAGCGCTTCTTTCATTTAATATTTACGGCGTAGAAGATGATACTTGTAGTACTTTACCATTGAATAATTGGTTTCCTGTCAGAGCAAAATTCACAATATACGCAGCCATTTCTCTGGCAGTTGTAGGTGCTTTATAATCTGGAAAAGCGTCTGCTAACATTTCTGTTTGAACAGCTCCTAAAGCCAATACATTAAATGAAATTCCTTGTTCCTTATATTCTTCAGCTAACAATTCCGTCAAAGAAATTACTGCTCCTTTTGAAGAACTATAGGCCGATAATCCTGGAAATTTCATACTACCTTGGATACCTCCCATACTACTTATAACAACAACATGACTATCTTGTTTCAAAAAAGGAATCATTCTTCTACTTAATTCGGCTACAGCAAAAACATTCACTTTATAGATATCCATAAAATCTTGTACCGATGTTTCTATAAATGGTTTGTTAATTAATTTTCCCGCATTATGAATCATTACATCTATATGTGTCCAATTTACAGATACAAAATCAGAAACTTTATTAAGTTGATCTTCTTCAGAAATATCAACCTCCAACACAGAAATATTCTTATGACTTTGTTGTAATTTTATTAACGAATCAATATTTCTTGATAAAGCCAATACTTTATGTCCTTGTATTGCCAATAACTTCACTAGTTCAAAGCCAATACCCCTACTGGCTCCTGTTACAATTATTTTCTTTGTACTCATTTTATTTTAAATCGGATTGCGATAGAAATCTACCACTTTTTTTTGATACATTTACCCTTCGAATATAAAATTATTAACTAGCCTCTTTTAAATTATGAAGAAAATTATCACGCTATTCAGTTTATTATTTACGGTATTAATTTCAGCACAGAGCACATATTTACACTGTGGAAAATTGATTGATACTAAAAATGGTGAAGTTTTAAAAGAAATGACCATAGTTATTACCGGAAATAAAATTACTGATGTTAAAAAAGGATATGTTTATGCTTTATCAGACAAAGATAATACTATTGATCTAAGAACTAAAACCGTAATGCCGGGGTTGATTGATATGCATGTGCATATTGAAAGTCAATTAAGCTCTAAAAGTTATGTGGAACCTTTTGTATTAAATGAAGCTGACGTAGCATATAATGCTCAAAAATATGCTAAAATTACGCTGTTATCAGGATTTACTACGGTGAGGGATTTAGGAGGGACCGGCGTAAATGTTTCACTACGAAATGCAATCAACCAAGGAAAGGTTGATGGTCCAAGAATAATGACAGCAGAAAAAGCACTGGGGACTACAGGAGGCCATGCTGATCCGACTAATGGAAGAAACAGATCTTTAGTAGGTGACCCAGGACCAAAAGAAGGTGTGGTCAATAGTGTTGAAGATGCTAGAAAAGCCGTGAGACAACGTTATAAAAATGGTGCAGATATGATTAAAATTACAGCTACCGGTGGAGTATTGAGTGTTGCTAAAAGTGGGCAAAATCCTCAATTTACATTAGAGGAAATAAAAGCCATCACACAAACCGCTAAAGATTATGGTATGCATGTGGCTGCCCATGCCCATGGAGATGAAGGTATGCAACGTGCAATTATTGGAGGTGTAAAAACCATAGAACATGGTACATTAATGAGTGATGAAACTATGGAATTGATGAAAAAACATAATGCTTATTATGTGCCAACTATTACTGCCGGAAAATCGGTTGTGTCTAAAGCAAAAATAAAAGGTTTTTTCCCTGAAATAATAGTTCCCAAGGCATTAGCCATTGGTCCAAAAATCCAGGAAACATTTAGTAAAGCTTATAAAAAAGGTGTAAACATAGCTTTTGGTACGGATGCCGGAGTTTTTGATCATGGTGAAAATGGTAAAGAGTTCGGATTTATGGTAGAAGCGGGAATGCCGTCGATTGAAACCATACAATCGGCTACGATAACTAATGCAAAATTACTAGAGATGTCCGATAAAATAGGATCGATAGGAATAGGCATGTTAGCTGATATCATTGCAACTGATGACGATCCAATCAAAAATATTCATACTATGGAGAAAGTAAGTTTTGTTATGAAAAATGGTCATATCTATAAACAATAACTATACTTTATCTTCTATACTAAACAATTTTAAAGTCTTCATTATAAATATTTTGTAATTTATCTTTATAAATTACGACTACATTGAGTACACATAAAACATGCTATTTATTATGTGTACTATGGTTACGAAATCATTCCGGACATATCACTGTCAAAATAATTAATATGTTTTGACTTGCATTATCATTCCTTCTTATTATTATTTAATGCTAAAACTAACCTCATGAAAACTACACTACTTAAAAAGAGTATTCATTTATTATTATTTAGTCTACTACTTCTAATTACTACAAATATTTATAGTCAAATTAGATTGACATCAGTTGACCCTTTTACAGATCAAGTTACCATTCATAATTTTGGAGCTACAATGGTACCTATTGGTGGTTATTGGTTTTGTACAAAAAGAACGTATGGAGCTTTGGCTACCGCTACTAATATAAGTGGTTCTTTAGATTTAGCTGCCGGAGCTGACGTTACATTGGTGGTTAATACAGGCTCAGGACTTGATAACGTATCTTCAGACTTGTCAATCTATACTACTAATGTATTTGGCGTTGCAACCAATATGGTTGATTTTATGCAATATGGCGCTGCATTTCCAAATCTTAGCGGTCGTGAAAACGAAGCAGTATCACAAGGTTATTGGGTAGCTGGTACTTTTATTTTAGGAGATCCGGCTCCTTGGAGTTATACAGGTGATGGTACACAAAATGGAGTTAATTTTTGGGGTTCAACACCACTAGGAATTAACGATGAAATATTAAATGCTTCACTTTCAGTTTACCCTAATCCTAGCAATAATGTGTTGAATATCAAAAAATTACAAAATATAGATTTAAACGAGGCTGTAATTTATGATGTTACGGGTAGATTATTAAGCGCTATAGATTTAAGTCAAACCATTTCAGAAAAAACAATAGATCTAAATAAGATTTCAAAAGGTATTTATTTTATTAGAATTTCTGATGATCAAGGAGGTGTTCTTGCAAAACGTTTTATTAAAGAGTAGATTAATTCTCCTCATCAAAAATAATATGTTGATAAGCGCCAATATCCGGTGATGTTGTTCTACTAATATTCAAAATATCAAAAGGTACTTGCAATGCTGCATTTGAATCTGCATTACCATTAGCATCAGAATCTTCACCAATAATAAATTGATTTGTCTGCACACCTTTATATTGAACAACACCATTTAAAATTATATTTTGATAAACAACATTGTTGTTAAAATCATATAATGGATCGTTTAGTAACTCACTATTTGTTGAATCAAATTTTAGCATACTGCTTTTTATATTATAATTGAATAATGATCCTTCAGCCTTATCAAGTATTAATTCAACGTTTTGATTTCCATCTATAATACAATTGGTAAAATTAGCAGCTAGTAAATCTTTTGTTTCAATTATATCATTGCCGTTATCCACAAAAGTGAAAAAATTATTAACTAAAATTGCTGGGAAATTTCTAAAACTATTATTCCAATAATTCGCAAATGTACTGTGTGTAAAATTATATGTACCGCCCGAAGTACATGCTAAAGAGGACAACCCATTATTTCCTATCACTAAATTTTCACCCAAAATATTCGTACCTCTTCCTAATATTCCATAGTTAGATGTATTATAAATCTGCGTATTTCTTATGGCTAACGTTGGGTTAGCATTGACTGTATTATCTACCAATAAACCAATTATATTATTTTTAATAATAGCATAATCTATAGTGTTATTTTTACTTCCATCTCGTAACCAAATAACGCCCCATTGTCCAGGAGCATCTTCAAATTCTGGTTCTAATCTATCATCTTCAAAAAGCACTTCATTTTCAAATGCTCCGTTAACCACTAATGAAGCATCTTTTTCAACGATTAGTCCTGAATTGTCATGAAAGTAAAGCGTAGCACCAGCATCTATAGTAAGTGTAGCGTTTTCAGGAACACCTACAAAATCATAAATAAGGTAAGGTTTATCATTTGTAAAAGTAGTATCGCCATCTAATAATGTGCCTCGAACACTTATAGGTTCCCCTTCTACGTCAACTCCCAAAACTATCTCTTCATATATAAAACTGTCGTCTGGTTGTAATGTTCGGTCTGGCCTGATTAAATGGACATCTATGACAAGGGCTTCTAGTTTAACATCTTGTTCATTTTCGCCTGAATCAAAAACTACCTCGTCTCTATAAAAGAATTCTGTGTCTGTTACTTGACTAAAATCGACTGTGGCTTCTACGAAAACAAAAATACTGTCCTTGGCTAAAATATCAATATTTTCAAAAGTTTTTCCCGGAATGCCATCAACGTTCAATCGATAAAAAGAGGCTTCTCCTCTACCTAGTCTGATATTCGGAATTGAAATAGGATCATTACCCCTATTATAAACTTTAAAACTTTTAGTACTAGAACTAATATCATCAAACACACGATTCAACAATACAGTATCAACAGAAAATTCTAGCTCACCAGTACTCATTATCGTGCCAAAATCTTTCCGGCAAGAGCTTAAAAAAACAATTAGAAAAGTAGCGACGATTAAATAGAATATCCTCATTTATATATTTTGACTAAAATAAAATTTTGAACCGTTGTACAATGAACTCAACGTTTAACTCACTTAATTTATTATTTTTTTTGCAATTTAATTTCAAATACTTTATCCCAATCTTTACCAGTAACAAACAATCTATCATTTTCTGCATCATAAGCAATTCCGTTTAATACATGATCATTACCCGTTTGTCCTGCTTTGGCTTGTAATCCATTTAAATCAGCGATTCCTTCAACGGCTCCAGTTTTAGAATCTATAATTAAAATACTATTCTTTTGCCATTTATTGGCATATATTTTACCGTGAATATATTCTATTTCGTTTAAGTCTTCAACTTTACGAGTATCAGTATAAGTTTCAATGAAAGAGTCTTCAGTTAGTGTCTCAGGATCTAAAAACCACATTCTTTCAGTACCGTCTGTTTTAATAATTTTATCCTCATTATGCGTCAAACCCCAACCCTCTTTACTTTGATTATAACTGAATTCTTTTATATGTTCAAATGTTTCTAAGTTATATATAAAACCCTTTTTAGCTTGCCAGGTCAAAAAATAAATTTTATCGCCAAAAATAGTCATACCCTCTCCAAAATAAGCTTTATCTAAGTCTACTTTTTGTAATACTTTACCTGTAGTTAATTCAACTTTACGCAATGAAGATTCTCCTTTTTGTCCTGTACTTTCATATAAAAACCCATTATGATATTCAAAACCTTGTGTAAAGGCATTTTTATCATGTGGAAATTCGTTAATTACCTCATAAGTATAAATATCTGGAGACTTAGCATTATAAAAATGAATGGTGTTTGTCAATTTCTTTAGTTCATTGCCATAAAAAATAGTTGCAGATATTGCATGTTTTCCTAATTTTTTATCAGATATATCAATATCGGTATTTGAATTTAGCCTAACACCATCAAGGTAATATCGAACTGAATCAATCGGGTTATTATCTTTCTCACTAACCGAAATAGTTAATTTTTGATCAACTTTTACTGTTTTTGGAGAAGTTAATTTCAACTTATAAGTACTACCACAAGAGCCTAAAAAACTTACAGTCAAAACAATAATGAACGCTTTTTTCATTTTTTTATCAATTTTTTACTAAAATAGTATTATTATCTATTTGATTTTTCAAAAATAGTATTAAATTTGCACTCTCAAAATAGTCAGGTAGTTATTTTTAACATAGCTGATTGTAATTATAACAATTAAAATTAAAGACGATGAGAAAAGGGATTCATCCAAAAGATTATAGAATGGTAGCTTTTAAAGATATGTCTAATGAAGATGTGTTTTTAACAAAATCTACTGCTGAAGCGAAAGAAACTATTGAAGTTGATGGGGTTGAATATCCATTGATCAAATTGGAAATTTCTAGAACATCACATCCATATTATACTGGTAAAATGAAGTTAGTTGATACAGCAGGTCGTATTGATAAGTTCAAGAACAAATATGCTAAGTTTAAAAAAGAAGCTCCTGTACAAGCTCAACCAGAAGTTAAAGCTGAAGTAAAGGCTGAAGAGGAAGAGTAAACGTATATTTTATAATATTAAAAATCCGTCTGGTAATTCAATTACTAGACGGATTTTTTTATTTTCAACTATAAACAATATAAAGGTTGTATATCAAGATTGATTTTCAATAAGCGTTATCAAACTTATTTTCAAAAATTAAACTTAAAACTAGAATTAAAACAAACATAATTCCTAACAAAACATAAACATTAGTTAATGAAAAGTTTGTAAAAAGTATTCTCGGTTCATTCTCGATTTGAGGTAATAAAACTTTTTTGGGTTGCATCAAGACATCACGAGGAATAATTTCAACTGATTTCATTTCGTCAGTTATATTTGATTCCCATCTTTTATTTAGTTTTCTTTTTCTGATTATAGCATATACAATAAAAATACATGCAATAGCAACTAATATAACAGGAACATCAATTGATTTTAACAATAAATAATCCTCAATTATTGGGCCACCAAACGTTCTTAAAAATATCATTCTCTTATCTCTTTCAGGTTATATGATGACGATAACTTAAACGCAACTATATCTTCTTCATTTGCTGCTTCATCATTTTAATTTGCTCTACCAGCGCACCATGTTTATCTAATTTCTTAGCCTCTGCTATTAGGTTAGTAGCTTCCCTTTTTCTTCTTTTAGTCATTGCAACTCCAGCTAATTGTAATTTCGCCATCGCTACATCATGACTCATAGACAATCCAAGCTTTAACGCCTTTTTAAAATATTTTTCAGCTTGCGTTAAATTAGTTTGTGAAACTAAAATACCGTGTAAAAAATTAAAATATCCCTGTTGTTTAGTAATTAAGGCACCGGATGGGTTTTTAATATAGCTCAACCATTTTTGAGCTCCCGGAAAATCTTGTTTACGCAAACGTAAAAACGCTAACAATAAAATTTCATTTTTAAAGTAAAAAAATACAAAAATTCCTGCTAATAATATTAGTGAAATTCCATTACCAATATGTTTTTCTGTGAACTCATACACCGCCCAAACAATAATAGCAAGTGCAATAATCAATTTGATGTTTTTATTAAACATTTTTACAATTTTATATTTAAGAGCGTAAAATTACACAATGTTTTTTGTTTAACTATATAATAGTTTAGAATTACTCTAAACTACTCTATTTTATAAAATAATTAGCTGAATGGTTCGTTTGAATGTATTCAAACAAAACTAAAAAATTAAACAAATGAAATGTAGATTAACACTATTCGTTATGTCTTCCCTATTATTAACTTTAACTTACTCAAGTTACGCTCAAACAAGTTCTAAAAGCTCAGTTGAAATTCAATCAGGTTACAATCGAGGCTTTGGTGTTATTGGTAGTTTTACTATCCATAATATAGCCGAAGGATTACCTGGTAATATTCGCTTTGGAATTGGTTATAACAGATTAAGTCCGGGAAATGCTCCGGATGCTCGTAGAATTTTTATCAATAACGCCACAAATGGAGTTCCAGAAAAAAAAGGAAAATCATTTGACTATAGGATAGACTATATGAAACCATATACATTATTTGATTTGAAAAATTCATACTTGGTATTCGGACCAAGATATTCTAGTTTTACCGCTAATTTTAATTATGTAGGCGGTAACGAGAATTTTGATGTTACTTCAAAACAATGGGGAATTGGATTAGGAGCTGAAAATTATTTTAAAATGTCAACAAAATTAGATCTTGTATTTGCAGTTGGTCTAGATTATTTTTTCAATAGTTCTCTAAAAGGTCATGATACAGTTTATAGTCCTAATGACGATAATATAAATGCCAGAGATGATAATCAAAATAATGATGTTGAGTTCACTTATAAAGATGCTAACAAGGCAATTAAACAGCCACAATTAATGCCAAGAATATTAATTGGTGTATCATACCATTTATAATTGACAATGACCATTTGTTAAAGTGTTCATAAAATATGTATAAGTCCTTTTTTAAATAATAATATTTTAATGTAGGTATCGTTAGATGTAAAAATATAATATTCTCCCCTACTACATGTTTAAAAAAATATTAAAATTCGTAATAGCCACGATAGTTTTACTAACGTTAGCGTTTGCTATTTTTATAGCTTCTGTATATTATGGTGTATTTGGTCATTTACATACCACCGAAGAGTTACAAGAATTTCAGAATGAAACAGCAACATTAGTGCTCTCAGAAGAAGGTAGGCTCATTGGTAAATATTTTGCCCAGAATCGCACTAATATTAAGTTTGATCAGCTTCCAAAACATTTAGTAAATGCTTTGGTAGCTACTGAAGATGCGCGTTATTTTGATCATGAAGGTGTAGATTCTCGCAGTTTACTTCGTGTTCTTTTTAAAACAATTTTATCAAATAAAAAAAGCTCTGGAGGCGGAAGTACTATTAATCAGCAATTGGCAAAAAATATGTACGGACGTAAAAATTATGGTCCGTTAACTATGTTGGTAAATAAAACCAAAGAAGCATTTTTAGCTAATAGACTTGAAGGTATTTATAGTAAGGAAGAAATTTTAACCTTGTATTTAAATACTATCCCTTTCGGGGAAAATGTTTTTGGTATTGAAGCGGCTTCTCGTCGTTATTTTAATAAAGGAATAGAAAAAACTAAAATTGAAGAAGCTGCCATTCTTATAGGTTTGTTAAAAGCAAATACCTATTACAATCCGAGAATCTATCCAGAAAATGCTATCAAACGAAGAAACGTTGTACTATCACAAATGAAAAAATACAACTATTTGGAGACATCTGTAGTTGATTCTTTGCAACAATTACCGCTAAAATTAGATTATGCAAATTTAGAATCGGAAGGGCCTGCAAATTATTTTTTAACACAAGTTAAGGATGATGTCAATAAAATTTTAAAAAACTACAATAGCGCCAAAAATACAGATTATGCAATTCAAGATGGTCTTACAATTACAACGACTTTGAATTTATCCTTACAAAAGCAAGCATTAAAGGCCTATAAAAATCACTTAAGTGTGATGCAAAATCGTTTACGTAAACAGTACCGTAAACCCAATCAACGTAAAACATTAAATACATTAGTAAATAAAGAGTTACAACGTTTAAAACTTACAGCAAAAGCTAATGAAAAGCAACAACGCGAGTTATTTGACTGGAATGGGTTTTATACTGACTCCATATCTATACGTGATAGTCTTCGCCATACATTGACCTTATTACATGCCGGTTTATTAGCATTAGATCCGCAAACTGGTGCTGTTAAAACATGGGTTGGCGGTCTTGATTTTAGAACGCAACCTTACGATCAAATTTTTGCCCAACGTCAAATAGCATCAACTTTTAAACCTATTCTATATGCCGCAGCATTAGAACAAGGTATCACACCCTGTTCCTATTTAAATAATAAATCATTAATTGTATCTGATTATGACAATTGGGAACCTCAAAATTATGACAAATCAAGTGGTGGCAACTATTCCATGGCTGCTGCTTTAGCAAAATCTATGAATATACCTAGCGTAAATTTATTCTTAAATATTCCGTTCACTAATTTAGAGAGTTTATGGAAAAAATTAGGTTTTAGTCAAGAGCTAGTAAGAAAACCTTCCGTTGCATTGGGTACCGCGAATGCTAGTATCTATGAATTGGCTTTAACATACAGTACGTTTGCAAATGGTGGGTATCAAATAAAACCCAAAACCATACTCAATATTAAGGCTGCAGATGGAACAGTGATCTATAGAAATAGATTATTAAAGCCTTTAGAAAAAGATAGGGTTATAAGTAAGAATACTTCGCAATTACTCACAGCCATGTTAGAAAAAGTAATTAATGAAGGTACGGGAACATCATTAAAAAATAAGTACGGAGTAACGATACCAATTGCAGGCAAAACAGGTACTTCACAGGATTACGCAGACGCATGGTTCGCTGCATACACCCCTAAACTAGTGATAGTAACCCGTGTAGGTGCATCTTCTCCCACTATAAGGTTTAATACAGGAGTTAACGGGGCTGGCAGTACATTAGCGCTTCCTTTAGTCGCCAAAACATTACGTCCGGTGCAACGAACATATAGCAAATCTTTTGAGCCGTTACCAGATGATCTTTCTGATGCATTAGCGTGTGAAGATTACCTTGAAGATTCAGGATTTGAATTATTTTTTGAAAAACTTTTTCAAAACAAAAGAACCACATTAGATAAAGCCCAGAAAAAAGCTGAGCGAAAAGCCAAAAGACAAAAACGTAGAGAAGAAAGAAAAAATAAGAGTTGACAAGTACATCTATCTATTGGATATAAAATAATTTTATTTTTTTAATAAAATGAGGTAGGAGTTTTTCAATATGAGTTGTCTTATAGTCGGAAACTACTTAATAATAACGGTAGATTCATATTAAATAAATAGGCAACCACTATTTAATCCGAAACCGATTTAACATTTTTGTTAATCGGTTTTTTTTGTTTTTATTAAAAAAACGCTACTTTTGCATAAAAGAAAAATTGATATGAAAAGAAAACTCCCCTTAATTTTGAGCATTTTATGTTCAATCACTGTACTATTTTCGCAAGAAAAAGTAGAAACGACATCTTGGTATACATCTGCAGATACCAAAGGATATATTAGTATACAAAAAGTAAATACAACTGATGATACTAATACTGTAACAACGGTAAAAACTAGAGTTAATTCTAAATTTGGAAATGAAGTATTAGATTTTAGTTTAAGTACTGTTTGTGATACTGATAAACTAGTTAGCCCATCAGAATTAAGTTTTAATGGGACTATAGATTCAAATATGAAATCTGTGGTTTTTATTGGTAATAGGTTGAAAAAAGATAAAAAAGCTTCTTTTTGGAATTTTAAAGGTGATTTTATGGATCAGGCAACAACCGATCCAGAATTAAAACCTTATTTTCCTGAAAATCACAATGCTACATTAAGAATACCGAATAGAACAATACCTACTTTCAATCTTTGGGCAATTATTCCGAATTTGCCTTTTGATAGAAAAGGTACTTTTGAATTTAATACCCTAGATGAAACTAAATTATATGTCAAAAAAAATCAGACAGTTAACTATCTAGGAACAACTAAAGTTGACATTAACGGTGAAAATACGGTATTGCACAAGTTTGTACATTTAAGCAATGGCAAACAGCCTAATTATTATTGGGTAAATAATGACCGCGAATTGGTACAGGTTTTATTAGACAATAAATATACTTTTACAATAAGCAGTAAAAAGGCAGCTTTACAAGTGGCTGTTGTTAATATTAAGAATTAGACAACACTTACATTCAAATATTTCAAACCGATTAACAAAAATTTGTTAATCGGTTTTTTTTATTACTGGCCATATATTTTTCTATACCTTTATAATATTAAACATTTTATAAATTATTGCGAAAATGAATCCTCAACACATAATTCGAGAGCTGTCAAAAAATTCAGCTATTTTTAAGGGCTTATTTAAAGACACCGAAAAATCAGCATATCTTTGGAAAAGCAACCCTAATAAATGGTGCTTACTTGAAATCCTATGCCATTTATACGATGAAGAGCGAGAAGATTTTCGAACAAGAACCAAACAGGTATTAGAAAACCCTGAATTATCCTTACCTCCTTTTGATCCGGTTAAATGGGTGAAAGAACGAAATTATATTGAGCAGAATTATAATGAAATGTTAGACAAGTTCATTAATGAACGACAGCAATCAATTGATTGGTTACAATCGCTTAAGAATCCGCAATGGAACAATAAGTACCAACATACCAAACTTGGTGCATTATCAGCAAACATGTTCTTAGCAAATTGGTTGGCTCATGACTATTTACATATCAGACAACTAATTAATTTAAAATACAGTTATCACAAGCAGTTCTCGAGAGAATCTCTAGTCTATGCAGGAAATTGGTAAATTAAAAAAATGCAAACAATTTTAGGATCAGGAGGTATCATTGCCATAGAACTGGCAAAAGCACTCACAGCATATACTAATAATATCAGATTGGTAAGTAGAAATCCCAAAAAAGTGAATGAAAATGACATGTTGATGCAAGCCGATCTATTAAATAAAAACGCTATTTATAATGCTATTAAAGGGTCCTCCGTAGTATATGTAACTATCGGTTTTCCGTACAGTACAAAAATATGGAAAGAAAATTGGCCAACATTTATACGCTACGTAATTAAGTCATGTGAAACATATTCATGTAAATTAGTTTTTTTTGACAATATTTATATGTATGATGCTAATTATTTAAATGGAATGACGGAAGAAACTCCAATTAATCCGCCAAGTAAAAAAGGCAAAGTGAGAGCAGAAATAGCAGATATGATTATGGATGCCGTAGAAAAGGGTAGACTAACAGCATTGATAGCAAGATGTGCAGATTATTATGGGCCAGGAATTGAAAGAAACGGTATGCTTAGAGAAATGGTTTTTAAAAATTTTGCCGTTGGTAAGAAAGCAAATTGGTTAAGTTCTGTTAATTATAAGCATTCTCTTACTTATACACCAGATGCAGGAAAGGCTACAGCTTTGCTAGGTAATACTGAAGATGCGTATAATCAAGTTTGGCATTTACCAACAGCGTCAAATGCATTAACTGCAAAGGAATGGATTGTAACTATTGCCCAGCATATGAAAGTTGTACCAAAATATCAAGTAGCCTCCAAATTTATAGTTCGTATTATGGGGCTCTTTATTCCGATTATGCGTGAAATGCCTGAAATGATGTATCAATACGATAGAGATTACATATTTAATAGCAGCAAATTTGAAAAGCGTTTTAATTTTAAACCTACTCCATATATTAACGGTATTAAAGAAATTGTAAAAAATGATTTTTCTTAAATTAACTTATTGAGATTCGTTTAAAAATTATGAAAACTTCAATCAAACATCTTTTTCATATAAAGGCTCCAAAGGGCAATGTATTTGATGCCATTTCAACAATTAAAGGATTATCTAATTGGTGGACCGTTCAAACGAAAGGTGATACTTCATTAGGCGGTGAAATTCAATTTGGTTTTGGAGATATAATTGGTCCTAAAATGAGAATAATTGAATATAGGCCTGATGATACCATAATCTGGGATTGTGTTGCCAGTTCACATGGTTGGATAGGACATAGGTTTATATTCTTGTTAGATGAAAATGATGGTAAGACTCGGGTTCGATTTTCACATGATGGATGGGCTGAACAAGATGATTTTTATGCCATTTGTAGTTTCAGTTGGGGTCGTTATTTAGAAAGTTTACGGCAGTATTGTGAAACTGGAAAAGGAAAAGCATTTGGTGGAAGTAATAGTATTACTTAATTAAGTTGTTTTTTGGGTCTATGCACTAAATGTTGCCTCTTTTTTCGCCACATTCCTCTCTTCTTTTAAAGCTCGCTGCATCTGTTTGACAGTAAGAGTACTATTGTCATGACTCCATCCCGGCTCACCAAAAATGTACATAAATTTATGATACCAATTCTTAGATTTTTTAGTGTCTAACCAGATATCTTTATACTCGTGTGTTAATATTACCCAAGGATTATATGAATCAGGAGCATGTGTCACCCCGTATTGTACTTCAATAGTATCATCTAATTCTTTCCAAGTCCCGAATATTTTGTCAAAGAAATTTAGAAATCCTCCATGGTTTTTATCCATATATTCAATGTTCTTAGCATGATGTACTTGATGCATTGTATGTGTATTGAATACTTTTTCAAAAATGCCCATTTTAGGGATATAAACAGAGTGCAATTGAAATTGCCATAATGCTTCAATACCTAAACATACTACTACCATTTCAGGTGGAAAACCAATAGCGGGAATCCACATATAAAAAAATGGCTTGTATAAAATCGTAAACCAACCATTTCGTACCGCTGTTCCTAAATTATAGTTATCTGAAGAATGATGAACAATATGTGCTGCCCATAAGGCTCTTACCATGTGATTCTGTCTGTGAAACCAATAATAAGTAAAATCATCTAATAATTGACAAGCTATCCAAATATACCATGCATAACCGAACGATTCCCAACCCATAATATTCATTCTAATTCCATCAACCATTGGATTAAATAACTCATATATATAAGTAAAAATTACAATTGCAGAAACTGTTTTAATTAATGGGGCTATTATTGCTGATCCCACACCCATAAACAAGCTGGAACCTAGGTCTTTCCACTCATATAGGTTTTTACGATTATGAGTTTTGCTATAGGTGAGTTCAAGTAAAATGAGTCCTAAAAAACAAGGAACCCCATATACTAAGGGATTGGTAAAATCCATAATGAAATTTTCGATTTATTTTGGTTCGGCAATGTAGTTATAATTTTTTACTAAGCCAATTCCGCATTTATTTAAATACAATATTCAAAAAATTATGGCTATTTTTAAATTACTTTTTTAAGATTCATTCTATAAATCCCGACTTATTAGTCTTGTAATATTTAACGGTTTAAATTTTGTAGGGCATTTATTTTTTCAAACTGATGGTTATCATTGCATTTAAAAAGTGTGCTTAATAACTTTGTGATAATTAGGATACATGGCATTTCCTTTTAAGTTTGCCTAAGTACTAATCGCAAAAATAAAATTTATGAAAAAGTTTTTGATTGGTTTATTTATTCTTGGACTGATTCCCCAAGGTTTTGCTCAGATTACCAAAACTGAAAAATTATCTGAGATTGTAATAGTAGCTACAAACTATAAATACCTTAATCAAGTAGACAACAAAGAAGCTGCGATACCTGTAGACTTACTTCAAAGAAAAGTGGCTACTTTTGATTTAAAAAATTCTGATTTCTATCAGGATGATTATGATTCTTATCTTATTTCATTTTTTATTCCTGAAGGAAAGATTCTTGCCGCTTATAATAAAGATGGTAAAATTATTCGAACTGTAGAGAGATATAAAGATATTGCCTTACCGATGTCAATAGTAAAATCTGTAGCAAAAAGATTCCCTGAATGGAAGATTTCTAAAGATGTTTATTTAATAAATTATCACCATGAAAAAGGTGCTAAGAAAAAATATAAACTAAAATTAGAAAATGGTGATAAAATCCTCCGAGTAAAACTGGATGCAGAAGGTACTTTCCTTTAAGTTGTCAGAAAAAAGAAAAGAAGCTGTTTTATCAGCTTCTTTTTTTATATTAAAATAAAAACAATTACAGGTGTCCGATTTTAGTTTTCAAAAATATTCTACCCAATTTTACTATCTTTATTTTTCAAATATCAACAGCCTTTTTCTCGGCAGTGGATAATAAATTGAGAGCCCGATGAAATCAATTACACTTATATCTTTTTGTTTTTACGTCCTACTTAGCTGTACATCACCTCAAACCTATGATATAATAATCAAGAATGGTAAATTGTTCGATGGCTCCGGAAAAGTATCATATACTGGTGATATTGCTATCAATGCCGATACCATTGTTGCTATGGGTAATTTACAAAATTCGAAAGGTGCTATTGAAATTGATGCCACCGGATTGGCTGTTGCGCCAGGTTTTATTAATATGTTGAGCTGGGCCAATGTTTCACTAATTGCCGATGGACGGTCACAAGGAGATATACGGCAAGGTGTTACTTTAGAAATTATGGGTGAAGGGCATTCTATGGGTCCATTGAATGAAGAAATGAAAGTAGAAATGAAAAATAATCAACAGACCATTAGCTACGACATATTATGGACTACGCTAGATGAATATTTGAATTTTTTAGAAAATAAAGGAGTTTCTACTAATATTGCTTCTTTTATTGGAAATGGTACTTTACGTCAATTCACTATGGGCTATGACAATAGACCTCCAACAGACGAAGAGCTTGAGAAAATGAAAGATTTGACCCGACAAGCAATGGAAGATGGTGCAATGGGCATGTCAACTTCGTTAATTTATGTACCTAGTGGCCATGCAAGTACCGAAGAAATAATAGAATTAGCTAAAATAGTGGCATCATATGATGGTATGTATGTTTCTCACATTCGTGATGAAGAAGATAAGTTATTAGATGCTCTAAAAGAATTTATCACGATCTCAAAAGATGCGAAGGTCAGGTCTGAAGTATACCATTTCAAAGCTTCTGGAAATAATAATTGGCATTTAATGGATAAAGCAATACAATTGATTGACAGTTCGCGAAATGAAAGATTGCCTATAACAACAGATATGTACATGTATAATGCCAGTTCTACAGGTTTGAATGTATTATTACCATCATGGGCTAAAGAAGGAGGACATAAAAAAACTATGGAATTGATTAGACGTAGAGGTAAAAGACAGCAAATGATGGATGAGATTATATTCCACGTACCACCAGAGAAAATAATGTTAGTTGGATTTAAAAATGATAAACTAAGAAATCTTATAGGTAAAACCGTGGCTGATGTAGCCAATGATAGAAAAATAAGTGCCAAAGAAGCAATTGTAGATTTAATTTATGAAGATAATAGTAGAATACAGGTGGTTTACTTTTCTATGGATGAAGAAAATATTAAAAAGAAACTGGCACTCCCGTATATGTCCATTTGTTCTGATGCAGGTTCATATGCTGCAGAAGGTGTATTTCTGATACAAAGCACCCACCCAAGAGCCTATGGTTCTTTCGCGAGGTTGTTAGGGCATTATGTAAGAGAGGAGAAAATAATTTCATTAGAAGAAGCAATTTATAAACTTACAACACTACCCGCTACTAACTTAAAAATTAAGAAGCGTGGTGCATTAAAAACCGGATTTTTTGGTGATATAGTCATTTTTGACCCTGAAAAAATACAAGATAATGCCACATTTGACGTACCTCATCAATATGCT
>Ga0209633_10002510_pt1 | contig 17635 bp, 16 predicted proteins | sample Cruoilmetagenom1_FD_187290 | JGI IMG/M metagenome (GOLD analysis project Ga0209633, IMG submission 187290) | Oil polluted marine microbial communities from Coal Oil Point, Santa Barbara, California, USA - Sample 1 (SPAdes) (version 2) | ecosystem: Environmental > Aquatic > Marine > Oil seeps ... | reverse complement strand
TTTTGTACTCATAAAAATTTACAGGAATTTTTTTAAAGTTATATTTATTTTCAGAAGTTTTATCTTTACTATTTGTGGAATTATTGAAAGAAAATTTAATTTTGTCAGTATTTAATTGTTCTTTGGGTATTATAATTGCTTTTTTGAATTCAAAATCTATAATAAATAGAAAAGGTCTTTTGTTTTTCCCTAATTTATTCATTCGTTTTACTGCAGTATTTCTGTCTAAAGTTTTAATATGCAAAAAGTTTTATTATTAGATAATTACGATTCCTTTACTTATAATTTGGCACAATTGCTTGATGAAAGTAATCTGTGCAATTTTGATATAATAAAAAATGATGCTGTAAAAATAGATGAAATTATTGAATATGATAAAATTTTAATTTCTCCTGGAGCAGGTTTACCAAAAGATGCTGGTAAACTTATTGATATTATTAAAAAATATTATAAAACAAAACCCATCTTAGGAATTTGTTTAGGCATGCAAGCAATTGCAGAATTTTTTGGAGCAGATTTATATAATTTAGGAAAAGTATATCATGGAATTAAAGTTGATGTGAAAATTGTTGATGATAATGAATTGATATTCAAAAATATACCTAAATCAGTTAAGGCTGGATTATATCATTCGTGGGCAGTGTATAAAGATGTTGAAAAGACAAACTTAAACATAATAGCTTGCTCAAATGATGATATTATTATGGGAATAAGTCATAATAAATATGATGTAAAAGGCATTCAGTTTCATCCAGAGTCTTATATGACAGAATTTGGGAATATGATTATTGAGAATTGGCTTAAGGCTTAATCTTAATAATCCCATTTCGATAAAAACCCAAAGCAACATTTAATATTTCTTCAATATAATCAGGAAAATCTTCATTTGGATTTACAGGTATCACTTTCATGCGTTTTCTATTGCCTTGTTCAAGTGCAAAATGATTAATTTGGTGTCCTTCAACAATACCAATATATGGATATTTAGTTTTTTTATCAATCCATAAATAACAGAACATTTTTCCTTTGTAACTAAAAAATGGAACTTTGTATTTCCAAGAAGTTGAAATATTAACATCAAGTGATAAAATAATATTTCTTAATGCTAATAAACAAGATTTTATGGGTTCTTCTTTTTCTAAATAGAACTTATCAATTTCACGCATTATACTTTTTCCCCATAAGCTAAAAATACAGGAAACTTTTTACCATCTTTATCAATTTCAAATATAGTTTTAATACTCGTGTTTTTAAAGTTTGCCTCTTCCATCCAAGTTTTAAAAATTTCTTTATCAAAACCAAAATGATGAACACCTTCAAGATGTTCTTTACTATGAAAAGTACCATCTTCAGTTTCTAAATCTGCAATACAAATTTTCCCACCATTTTTTAAACTTTTATAAATTTGCTTAATAAAATTATTGGGTTTCATGAAGTGGTGAAAGGTCATATTTGAAATTGCCAAGTCATAATTTTTTTCTAATAATTGGTCAGTATCTGCTTCAAAGAATTGTAAATCAACATTATCAATCTTACTTTTTAATATTTTTTTCCTTAATATATCTAACATTCCTTGCGAATTATCAATTCCTATAATTTGCTTAACTTTGTCAATAAAATTTAATAGCAACAAACCTGTTCCTGTTCCTATGTCTATAACTGACATGTTTTTTGATAAAGATACTTTCTTTTCAATTTCTTTAAAAGTATTTTCTGCCATTAGAATTCTTCTTGGTTCTAGATCCCATTCTTTTGCTGTTTTATTAAATCTGCTCATTTTATTCTTTTAAAAGGTTTTCGTTCCAAAACTTCAACATCATTGTATAAAGATGAAAACGTGTATTCCCACCATAAATACTATGGTTTCGGTTAGTGTAAATAAACTGATTAAATTGTTTATTTGCTTGAACTAGTGCTTCTGTAAATTCTGTAGTATTTTGTAAATGCACATTATCATCTGCCGAACCATGTACTATTAAGAATTTACCTTTTAATTTATCAGCAAAATTTATTGGTGAATTATTATCGTAACCCTCTTTATTTTCTTGAGGTGTTCGCATAAAACGTTCAGTGTAAATATTATCATAATATCTCCAATTTGTAACTGGTGCAACCGCAATGCCTGCTACAAAATCATCTGCTCCTTTAGTCATACAAAGCGATGTCATGAATCCTCCAAAACTCCAACCCCAAATTCCAATTTTATCAGGATTTACATAGTTTTGTTTTTTTAGATATTTTGCAATCTCAATCAAATCAAGTGTTTCATACTTACCAAGTTGTAAATAAGTTTGCTTTTTAAATTCTTCACCTCTTGCACCAGTTCCTCTAGTGTCAACAACAACAACTATTGTGCCTTTTTGGGCAAGTAAATTATTCCAACCAAACTTCCATGTGTTAAGAACTTCTTGTGAACCTGGACCGCTATATTGATAAATAATTACTGGATATTTTTTTGTTTCATCAAAATCTGGAGGTATTACCATGAAGGCATTTAACTCAATGTTTTCTGAAGTTTTAAATGTAAAAAACTTCTTATTTACGCCACCATATTCGTCTGCTATTTTTTTAACTTTAGTATTATCTTTTAAAACACGTATTAATTTTCCTTTTGAATTATGAAGAGTAACATAAGTTGGTGTTTTAATATTAGAAAAGAAGTTTATGTAATATTTAAAATTTTCACTAAACTCTGCACTATTTGTCCCTTTTTGTTCAGACAATTTCACTTTTTTCTTCCCTTTAAAATTAACTTTGTAAATTGCCCTATTCAGTGGAGATTCTTCCGCAGATTGATAATAAAACATTTTCTTCTTCGTATCAAATCCCAAATATTCTGTAACATCCCAATTTCCTGAAGTTAATTGTCTTATTTGTTTTCCAGAAATATCATGTAAGTAAAGATGCCTGTATCCATCTCTTTCACTTGTCATTACAAAGTATTTGCCATCATCTGTGAATTTTATATTATCAAATTCTGCTTCATCAAAATAATATTTATTTGTTTCTGTATAGGCAACTTTTGTTTTTCCAGAATTTGGGTTTGCATAAAGTAAGTCGAATTTATTTTGCAATCTGTTAAGTTTAAAAACTGCTAATTTATTTATATCTTTTGTCCATCTTAATCTAGGAATGTAAATGTCGGTTTCTTCGCCAATATCAACTAAAGTTGTTTTGCCTGTTTCAATATCATAAACATGAACACTAACAATTGAATTATCTTCACCTGCTTTTGGATATTTAAAACTTCTGTTTTCAGGATATAACTTATTTGCTTTAATCTCTGGAGCTTTACCTGCATAAACTGTCATATTAAATAATTTAACATTAGTTTCATTAAATTTTATGAAAGCAATTTTTTTTCCATCAGGAGACCATTCATAAGCTTTATTAAATTCAAACTCTTCTTCATAAACCCAATCCGGAATACCATTAATTATTTTGTTATGCTCGCCATCAAAAGTAATTTGCGTTTCAGTGCCATTCTCTGTGTTTTTAACAAACATATTATTTTCTCTAATGAAGGCAATGTTTTTTGAATCTGGAGAGAAAGCCGCAATTTGTTGCTTGCCGTTTTCTGAAACTTTTGAAAGTTCTTTGTTTTTAATTTCATAAACATAATATTCTGCAGTGAAGGAACGTCTGTATATTCTTTTATAATTTGTTTGAAGTAGTATTTTTGTTTCATCTGCATTGAATTCATAATCAGTAACTTGTATTTTAAATTCGCTTGCTTTGTAAATAGTATCTGCAACTTCTCCAGTTTCATAACTAAACTTAATAATATCGCCACTTCTATTTTGTGTAGTGTAATGAACCCCATCGTTCATTGAGCGAACACCGTAAACAGAGCCTGCCCAGAAAGTCCATTTTTGCCACAAATCAGCAACAGTAATTTCTTTATTTTTATTTTGAGAAAAAATAACTGAACTTGAACTAATTATAATACTAAGAATAATTAATGATATTTTTTGTAAATTTTTCATATTGGTATAAAATTTGATAATTTATGAACAAAGATATAAAAATAGACTTTTAAATTCCATAATTTATGTTAATTTTGGGATATATTTATAAAAAAATAAGATAAAATTTATTATGAAAGATTTTGATTCAACTTTTTTGAGTTCTTTAATATTGTTATATGATAGCTTCGAAGAGCATGGCATTTCATTGGTTTATGTTGGTAAATTTAGTCATACAATTACGAAAGTTTTTACGGCATTAACTGAAGATGAAACAGAGGCTAATCAAGAGTCAAAGAAAGTTCAAAGAACATTGCATCATTCAATGATTGAGATTTTGCAGAATATGACAAAGCATTCAGAAAATATGTTTCAAGATATCCAAATGGGAAAAGGGCTTTTTATGTTAGGTAAGAAAAACGATGCTTATCACATTATTACAGCCAACCTTGTAGATGCAAAACAGGAAGAAAGTTTAAAAGATACAATTGACGAATTAAATGCATCAACACCTGAGGAATTAAAAGTTTTGTATAAAAAACAACTTCGTGAAGGAAGAATTTCTGGTAAAGGTGGGGCTGGTTTAGGCTTAATTGATATTACACGAAAAACAAAAAATCCTTTAGATTATATGTTTTTTCCTGCTGATGTTGATAAAAAATATTTTGTATTAAAAGTTAAAGTTAATGCATTTTCTGAATAAATAAAAAATGGATTTAAAAGAATTCCAATCAATTAAGGAATATAACACATTTAACATCGATGTTAAATCTGTATATTCCTTTTTTTCATATAATGATGAAGATTTGATTACGTTTTTAAAATCAGATATTGCTCAGAATAATAATTATTATATTTTGGGTGGTGGAAGTAATGTTTTGTTTACAGAAGATTATAAAGGGGTAATTGTTTTCATCAGAAATAAAGGAATTGAGATTATAAGGGAAGACGAAGATTTTGTATATGTAAAAGCTCAAGCTGGAGAAGTTTGGGATGATTTTGTTGATTATTGTGTTTCAAATAATTATGGAGGGCTTGAAAACTTATCGCTAATTCCTGGAACTGTTGGTGCTGCCCCTGTACAAAATATTGGTGCTTATGGTGTTGAGGTTAAAGATACAGTTTATGAAGTTGAACTATTAAATAGAAAGACTTTAGAACATGAATTCTTTAAAAATGAGAAATGTAATTTTAAATATCGGAATAGTATTTTTAAACAATATTTTAAGAATAAGTATATTATTTTAAACGTAACTTTTAAGTTACTAAAAAAAACAGTTTTAAAAATAGGGTATGGTGCAATAAAAAATATTCTAAAAAAGAAAGAAGATATTACTATACAAGATGTTAGAGATGCTGTTATTAGCATAAGGGAAACAAAATTACCAGATTATAAGACTTTCCCAAATGCAGGAAGTTTTTTTAAAAATCCGGTTGTTTCAAAAGAAAAAGTTGATAAGCTAAAAAGTAAGTTTCATAATCTTGTTTCTTTCCCTACAAATAATGGGAAATATAAATTAGCAGCAGGACAACTTATTGAATTTGCAGGTTGGAAAGGCAAACGTAAAAATGGAGTGGGAGTACATGACGACCAGGCTTTAGTAATTGTAAATTATCATAATGCTTCTGGAAGTGATATTTTAAACTTTTCAAAAATGGTACAACGCTCAATATTTGATAAGTTTGGCGTTGAAATTGAACGAGAGGTAATTGTATTATAAATTCAATAAATTAAAAAAATGCGAAGAAATAATACAGAACCTTTAAGAGATGTAATTCAAAGATATTTGCATGCAATTGGTGCAAAACAAAAAATTAAAGAAATACAACTAAAAAATAGTTGGGAACAATTAATGGGTGTAAATATTACAGAACAAACTGAATTTATATTTATTAAAAGAGGTGTTTTCCATGTTAAATTAAGTTCCCCGGTTGTTAAGCATGAACTTTTAATGATGAAAAGTATAATAATTCAACGTCTTAATAATATAGCTGAAGAAACATTAATTAATGATATTGTTTTTTTGTAGTCCTTAAAAAGGAAGAATGTCATCATCATCAATTCTACCGTCAAAATCGTCATCATCAAAATCGTCATCATCATCTTCAAAATCATCAAAGAATTCGTCATCAAACTCATCAAAGTCATCATCCAAAAAAGTATCTTGTTCTAAACTTAATGCACTTTGAGCAAAATCGTCGAATTTTTTAGAAACCTCAGGATCATCATTTAATAAGCTTTCAACGGTTTTATTATCAAACTGTTCTGTGTTTGTTGCAATAACTTTGTCAGATAAAAAATTTCCTAAAATGTTACATTCTTCAAGAATACTTTTAAAAATTTTATCTAAACTATGATTAAGAGGAATCATACAAAGAATTGTAACATAGTATTTTTGAAAAATAATATTTTCAACAATTCCATCATATTTTTTAATAGTAAAATCTAATTCCTTAGTTATTATATTTTTTTGAAATTCACTAAAGGGTGTATTATCATTGGAAGAAAGAACAAAAAAATATCTTAATCTATTTCCATTTCCTCCTAAGCCAGACGAAATATATACTTTTTCTTCGTTTCCTAAAGAATGTTCAATATGTACTCTGCTTTTTTGAAGTGCAAGAGCAGACCATTTTTTAAAATCATTATTGCATTTGCTATGAAAATCTTCAATTATTCTATATGCTTTAACGTCTTCTGTAAAACTTAATTCAATTAAAATTTCTTTTTTAGTTTCTATTTCAGTTTCATCATTAAAAAGATTGTTTTTTAATATGTTTAGGTCTATTATTTCCTCATTTTTTTCAAAAATTATTTTAGTTTTTTGTTCAAATTCAATTTGGGTATGTATATCAATTCCTTCTTCAAAAATTTGAACATTTGAAATTGATTTATTTAATTTTTGTTGTAAAAGTTTTTTTAAATCCTTTTGTTCCATTCTTATTTTTTTTACAAAACTAACACTTTTTAATTTCTACTTATAGATAAATAACAAATAAATTCTCAAAAAATTTTATTAATAGATATATTTGTAAGAAAAATAACAACATACTTGATATGAACCCATTTCTATACGACACCGCAAAAGAAATTTTAAGCAAATATAAAAACGATATTCAATCTTATTGTTTTGTGTTCCCAAATAAAAGAACCAAGTTTTTCTTCCGAAAATATTATGCAGATATCTACGGAGAGTCGCACAAAGCACCAGATATGCGAGAAATAAAAAATCTTGTGCAAGAATTTACAGAACTAACGGAAGTTGATAACCTAAACTTGATTTTTATTCTGTACAAAGTTTTTAAAGAGCTTGATAAAAAGAATGAATATTCATTTGATACATTTTATAAATTGGGTGAAATTATATTATCCGACTTTAATGAAATTGATAATTGGCTTATTGATGCTACGCAAATATTTCAGAATATTAAAGATATAAAAGAAATTGATGCTCATTTTGATTGGCTAACTGATGAGCAAAAAGAAGTATTAAAATCTTTTTGGATTAATTTTTCTGTTCAGAATTATAGTAATGAACAAAAAATGTTTATTGAATTATGGAATATACTTCCTGAAGTTTATGCAAAATTTACTGAAATATTATTAGTGCAAGGTATTGCATATAATGGGCTTAAAAACAGAGAGTTGTCTAAATTAATTGATGGGGGAGAACTGTCTGAGAAAAGATATAAAAAGTATTTCTTTATAGGTTTTAATGCTTTAAATAAAGGTGAAACTAAACTTCTTAAACATTTTAGAAAAGCTGATAAAGCTGAATTTTTCTGGGACACAGATAAATATTACCAAGATGATGAAAAACAAGAAGCAGGAGATTTTTTAAGAAAAAATTTTGAAGATTTATACCTTCCAAAGAAAAACTTGCCTTATAATTTTATAAAAGAAAAGCAAATCGACTTAATTGGAGTACCTTTAGATATTGGACAAACTAAAATTTTGCCTCAAATTCTTAAAAAATATGACATAAAAAATAATGCAGCAGAAACCGCAATTGTTTTAGCAGATGAGCATCTGTTGTTTCCAACATTAAGTTCTCTTCCTGAAGAAATAGATGTTATTAATGTTACAATGGGTTATCCATTTAAAATGACACCACTTTTTGGTTTAATAAAACAGTTTGTAAATCTTCATGTTATTTCTCAAAAAAGTGGGGGTTCTTCTTTTTATCATAAAAATGTAATTGATATTTTGCGTCATCCATTTGTAAAGGATGTTGAGGAGGAAATTTCAACTACAATAATTTCAGAAATTGAAGCAAATAATATAATTTATGTTTCAAGTAAGTTTTTAATTTCTAAAAATTCTGAACTTTTAAAGCTTTTATTTACAAATATTACACATGAAAATGCTTTAGATATTTTTCTTTCAAGAGTATTAAATATCTTGTTTGTAATGTTTGGTAAGCAAAAAGATGAAGAAGGGAATTTAATACAAAGTCTTGAAAATGAGTATATTCACAGAGCTTATGTGAAAACAAAAAAACTTAGAGAAATTTTTAGAGAAAACGATATACCTGTTAGTGTTAAGTTAGGTTCTGAACTTTTAATGCAAATTTTAAGAACAGAACAAATTCCTTTTGAAGGTAATGCTGTTGAAGGTATTCAAATAATGGGTGTTTTAGAAAGCCGTAATCTCGATTTTAAAAATGTTGTAATTATTGGAATGAATGAGGGCAAAATGCCATCAGTTTCTAAGTCTCCAACTTTTATTTCTCAGAGTATGCGTTTTGCTTTTGGTATGCCAATGATAAAATATCAGGATGCTGTTTATGCATATCTTTTTTATAGTCTTATTCAAAGAGCGGAAAAAGTTTCACTTATTTATAATAGTTTGGTAAATAGTTCAAATGCTGGAGAATTAAGTCGTTTTATTCTTCAAATTAAAAATGAAACTAATTTTAAGATTAATGAATATCAATTTAATCAGAGCCTTTCATTAAAGGAGAAAAAGGATATTGTTATTGATAAATCAGAAGATGTTTTTAAAATACTTGAAGATTATTTTGTAAGAGATGGTAAAAGAAACAGGCGATTTTCATCTTCTGCAATTAATTCATACATAGATTGTTCCTTACAGTTTTATTTCAAATATATTGCTGGTTTTAAAGAAGCAGAAGCTGTTGAAGAAGAGTTTTCTCCTTCTGCATTTGGTTCAATTTTGCACAAAGCTTTAGAGGATATTTATGAAGATATAAGAGCAAGTAAACAAAATTATATTGTTGAAAAGGAGGATATTAAAAATATTTACAAAAAAATAGAAGAGTATGTTGAAAATGCTTTTAGAACTATATATGCAAAAAAAGAAACGTATAAAATTACTGGAAGCCAGATAATTGTGAAAAATGTAATTGTAAATTATGTAAATACAGTTCTGAAAAAGGATGAAGCATACACACCTTTTGAAATAACTTCTGTTGAAGATAAAAATAATCATAGCACTGAGCTTGAAGTCTCTACAAAAAATGGCAAACAAAAAGTAAGCATATTTGGAATTATTGATCGTGTTGATAAAAAAGATGGCATTTACAGAGTAATTGATTATAAAACAGGTCAGCAAAAAAATACTTTTTATTCTATTGAAGAATTGTTTGATGCAAGTAAAAATACTAGAGCAAAACATGTTTTACAAACTTTAATATATTCAATGATTTTTAAAGATAGTAAAGCAGATTTATATGTAAAAATAAGACCATCAATCTTTTACGTAAGAAATATGAAGAGCAAAAATTTTTCTGATGCAATTTTCTTAAAGCAAAGCAAAAAGTCATTTATGGTTGATGATGAACTTACAGAGAAATTACTACCTGATTTTCGGGATAATTTAAAGTTATTAATTGAACAGATTTTTAATACAGATTTACCTTTTTCACAAACAGAAAATAAGAAAAATTGTGATTATTGCTCATTTCATGATTTGTGTTATTAGTTTTAAACTTTGGAGAAATTTATAGCAATTCTACAAAAGCACCACTTTCAGAAACTGCAAAATATTTCTGATTTAAACTTTCACATTCATTTTTTAATTTTTCTTTATTGTAGTAGTTATTAGAAGAGTCTATTATAATTATGTTGGTATCATAAACTTGTAAAATATCATTTATTGTAACATTTACATTGTCAGAAATTATAATAAAATTAATAAAAAGTTTCTTATTTGTTCTGTGTTTAATTTGGTCTTTATTGTTTATAATCAGTAATTTATTTGATTTTACGAATAGGTAGTTTTTATATTTAAAAATTGAGTTTTCATCATAATTTTCTTCATTAAAATCAACAAATGTATAATCTGTTTTATTAAGATGCATCCAATTGCTGAGCATTCCATATTTAATACTTTCATCTTTAAAAATAGAGATATCTGAAACAAGAATGTTTTTATTTTCTAAAAAATTTATTGCTGATTTGCCTTTTATATTGTACACATAAAGTTTAGAATTTGTATTATTATTTATTTTCTGAACTGTATTAAAACTTATCCATATTAATAAAATAGCAAGTATGTGAATTATGTTTTTTGCTTGTTTGTATGTTAATAATATTGCAACAAGAATTATTATTATTACCATAAAAAAAACATCTTGAATATTAAATGAAATATTTTCTGTGTACGAAAAAGGTAATTTTTCGATAGTGGCAACTGAAAAATTAAGAAGCCAAATAATCCATTTTAGCAAGAAGGCAATTCCTGTTGACAGATAAGGGATTGCTGAAAATACTAGAAGCATAAATGCACCAATAACAATTACAAATGCAAGTGGAATAACTATTAAATTTCCAATAAAAAAGTAGTTTGGGAAAATATGAAAATAGAATAATGAAATAGGTGCAGTTCCTATTTGTGCAGCAATTGAAACTGCAGTTAATGACCAAAAATAGTAAAGAATTTTATTTTTAATTACAAAAAGATTTGCGATTTTGGGTTGAAAATGAACAATGGAAATAACTGCTGCATACGAAAGTTGAAATCCTACATTTGTAATTTGGTAAGGGTTAATAAGTAACAAAATAAAAGCAGATGCGGAAATTGAGTTGTAAATAATTACATTGCTTTTATTTGCTCTGCCAATTATAACAATAGAGAACATTAATGCTGCACGTCTTACGGAAGGAGATAGCCCTGAAATAAGAGCAAAAGTCCACAGAAGTGTTATTAATATTACTGCCTTAATAAAAGTTCCATAATGTTTTTTTTTCGTTTTTAACTTATCAAGAAATTTTAGTAAAAAGTTTAAAATCATATAAATAATACCAACATGTAAGCCTGAAACTGCTAGAATATGCATTGCCCCAGATGCTACATAAGATTTTCGAGTATCTTTATCAATTTCACTTTTATCCCCTAATGTTAATGCTTGAAGTACAGCAAATTCCTGTCCCTCAATATTATGCGATTTGTATATTTCAGAAAGATACTTTCTTGCATTATATGCAAATTTAAAAATTAGGTATCCCTCATTTTCATTTGTATTTTTCCAATTATTTTTTCTGATGTAAGTTTGAGCAATTATTCCTTTATTAAAAAGAAATTTTCTATAGTTAAATTCATAAGGATTTCCAGCAGTTATAATTTCATTAATTCTTGATTTAAAAACTATTTTATCGCCATATTTTAAGTTTGAAGAAAAACTATCCTTTTCAAAATAAATTACAATTTTCTTATCCCATTGAATAATAGAATCATTAAAAGAGTATTGTTTCAATTTTGCAAAAGTCTTAAATGTATTATCTTTTTCAGAAGGAGGTTCAGATAAAATTGCTTCTCCAATAATTTCTTCCCCTATATTTTTAAATTTTTCTGGAGTTTTTAATTTTACAATATATGCACCCGAAAGAACAAGCAAAATATTTATAAATATTCCAGAAATAAACCTAAATCTAAATTTGTAATTGTTTAACTTTATAAGTTCAATAATTACTATAACTAATAATGAAAGGATTATAAAATACGGAACAAACTTTAAGTTTAATGTAAAATATATTTGAAAAATAATTCCTAATATAAATGGAAGAATTAATCTTACAAATGGAAGTTGTTTTATGAATTGTATAAAACTTAATTGCATTCCTCTAAATTAAAAAAGATATTGTTATTTAAAAATAAGTTTATATTTGTGTTTCAAAAACAAAAGAAATATGAAAACAAAATTACTCTTTTCAGTTATATTATTCTTTTCAATTAAATCATTTTCTCAGTCAATTACTTTAACTTTTAATGGATTGCAGTTAGGGTCAGAAGATATTCACATTGAGAATATTACAAACGGAACAAGCACAACACTTATTGGAGAAAATTCAATAACTCTTACATCTGGTTCTGTCGAGAACTTGTTAAATGATGATATTGCAAAAGTATATCCTAATCCTTTTATTGATGAAGTTTTTATAAGTTTTTATGCTTTTAATGATGATATTTTTAACATATCAGTAACTAACCAAATTGGAAAAACTGTTTTACAACAAAAAATAAAAATGCAAAATGGTGCTAATAAATTAAAATTTCAAGCTCCCAAATCAGGTTTATTTTTTATAAATATTAATAGTGAAACAGAAGAAAAATCATTTTCTGTAATTTGTGAAAAAGTAAATAATAATAGTGCAAATTTAACTCTTATAAATAATAGTAAAGTTTATAAAACTTATAATAAATCAGTTAACGGACTTACTTTTACAATTGGTGATGTTTTAAAATATACAGGCAACAATAACAATGTACTTTCAATAATTTCAGATGCTCCATCAAGTTCCAAAACCTATACATTTTTGTATGATTGTATTGATTATGAAAATAATGCATATTCAACTACAAAAGTTGGCAATCAATGGTGGATGGCTGAGAATTTAAAATCTGCAAAATATTCAAATGGTTCAAATGTTTCTGGTTCTTACGTTTATAATAATAATTTTTCAAATGAAGATATATATGGAAGACTATATACTTGGGCAGCAGTTATGCATGGAGCAGATGGAACAAATGACAATCCAAGTGGTGTTCATGGAGTTTGCCCAACAGGTTGGCATGTACCGAGCGAAATTGAATGGGATGAATTACGTGATGCATTGGGTGGTAAAATTCCTATGCATGGAAAAGTTAAAGAAGTAGGCACAACTCATTGGCTCGCTCCAAATTCTGATGCTTTGGATGAAGTTGGTTTTAGTGTCTTGCCAGGAGGATTAATGTGGGATGGAGATTCGCAGTATATTGGAGAACAAGCTTTCTTCTGGAATGCAACTGATGATTTGTCTGGTTTAGATGTTGAACACGCAAGTGGTTATACTTTTTTTAATGAAACTTCGGATTATTATATGTACACATGGAATTTAAAGGCTATAGCACAATCAGTTAGGTGCGTAAAAGATTAACTTATGATTTTATTAGCCGTTTCAATTGCCCCAATTTTACTTCTTTTAATTTATTTATACAAGAGAGATAAATATGAAAAGGAGCCTCAAAAATTATTATTTAAAGCTTTTATTTTTGGTGCATTAACAGTTATTCCTATTCTTTTTATAGAAACTTGGTTGGGAGATTATTGGGATGCAAAATATAATTATATAGATAATAAAATTCAAACAGCGGCATTTAATACTTTTGCCGTTGCTGCTTTTACAGAGGAATTTTTCAAATATTTAGTATTTATTTTAATAGTTTGGAAGAACAGAAATTTTAATGAAAAATTTGATGGAATTATTTATGCAGTTTACATTTCTTTAGGATTTGCTGCTATTGAAAATATAATGTATGTAATTGGGAATGGAATGGGAACAGGCATATTACGAGCATTTACAGCAGTTCCTGCTCATACTATGTTTGCTATTACAATGGGATTTCTTCTTGCAAAAGCAAAATTTAATAAAAAAAGAAGAGCAATATATTTGTTCTTTTCACTTGCAGCACCAATAATGCTACATGGATTTTACGATTTTATAATAATGTCGCAGAACGAAGCATTATTATGGGTGTTTTTTCCTTTTTTAATTTTTATGGTAATTATTGCAATGAAACAGATGAAAATTTTGTCAGATGCTTCACGGTTTAAACCTTAATTTGGCTTAACGTTCAGGTATTTTATTAGGATTTTGTCTGCTATCCCAAATTAAAATTATCTCAATATTTTTTTTTGAGACTTTATAAAACACTTTATGTTTTTTTAATATTAAGACTCTATAATCTTTTTTGTTTGCAACTTGTATTCCTAATAATGGATTGATTTTTAAAACTGACAAGCTGCTTTTTATTTTGTTTACGAATTTTTTGCTATATTTTGAATTATCATTTCGCTTATTATAAAAAGAAATGGTTTTCACTAAATCTTTCTTTGCATCTTCAGTCTATATAATAGTTCTCATAACATATTTTCAATTTCGTTAAAAACATCTTCGTTTGAAATTAGTTTTTTATCATTTTTATATTTCTCTTCTCGTTCTTCAAGAATTTGCTTTTCTATTTATGAGAGTTTATAAGTTTTTTCTTTTTGTATAGTATAAAAAAAGTCCTTAATTTTTTTCAAAAAATCAACATTGTTAGTTTCTAAAACTTTTCTAATTATTTCATTTTGCAATTCTGAAGTTTGCATAGTTTTGTAGTTTTTATCTAGTATTTATTCCTACTTTATAAGTTTAAAACCCAAATGCAGTTAGGTTTTGAAGACGCTAACTGGGTTTCTTGAGAAATCCTTTCAGTGGTTAAAAAAAACGACAGTGATTTATACATTTATTAATAAAAGCCTTTTATATTCAATAATATTTAACTTTAGAAAGTAGAATTATATAAATATACAAAATTTACCTCAACTCAGCACCCAATTCTTTTTCAAAAGTATATTGCAACTTTTTCATTATTTTATCAATTTGCTTATCTTTTAAGGTTTTTGTTTCATCCTGAATTTTGAAACTTACAGCATAAGATTTTTTATTTTCTCCAAGTTTTTTGTCTTCAAAAATATCAAAAATACTAATATTTTTTAGAAGTTTTTTTTCTGTTTTATATGCAAGTTCTTGAATTTGAGCAAATTTCACATCTTTGTTAAGTAGCAAAGCTAAATCGCGCTTAACCGCTGGGTATTTTGAGATAGGAACAAATTTTGGTGTTTGTGGTAAATGTTTAATAAGGTTATTCCAATTAATATCTGCATAAAAAACTTCTTGCTCAATACCAAATTCCGATAAATATTTATTACTAACTCTACCAAGTTCTACCAAGGTATTATTATTTATACTATGCTTAATTCCGTATGAAAAAATATCCCTTTCACTTTCAGTTGATTTCATCTTTTCCGTATTAAAATCCAAACGTTTAAAAATGCTTTCAACTTTAGATTTTAAGTGATAGAAATCAGTTTTTTCCAAAGGAGAATTCCAATTAATTGGTTTTTTATTTCCTGAAATAACAATTGCTAAATGCTTTTCTTCTTTATATGAATTTGTTGGATTTTCACTTTCATTTTTTTCAAATTTATAAGTTTGTCCAAATTCATAAAGTTTAATATCTGAATTTTTATAATTTACGTTTCTTATCACAGCTTCTAAACTTCCAAAAAGTAAATCCTGACGCATAACGTTTAAATCAATACTTAAAGCATTAAGAATTTTAACTGATTGCTCTTCATTAAATGAGTCCTTATTTTCGTAATATTTAGCTTTGGTTAATGAGTTTGACATTGCTTCTGAAAAACCTTGCGAACTTAAAAAATCTGATATTGTATTTTTAAGTTTATTTGTATCTGGTTTTGGAGCATACGAAAGTGTAGATTTTACAGAATATGAAGATTCAATATTATTATATCCATAAATTCTTAGGATTTCTTCAACAATATCTGCTTCACGAGTTACATCAACACGATATGGCGGAACTTCAATAGTAATAAGGTCATTTGCTCTGTTAATTATTTTAATTTCTAGTGCTTCAAGAATATTATCAATAACTTTATGCTCAATTTTTTTACCGATTAATCTGTCAATATGAGAATATAAAACATCAAACTTAAAGTTTTGAATTGGCTCAGGATAAATGTCAATAATTTCAGAAGAGATTTTACCGCCAGCAAGTTCTTTTATTAATAATGCAGCTCTTTGAAGTGGGAAAATTGTATTGTTAGGATCAACACCACGTTCAAAACGAAATGATGCGTCAGTTTGTAAAGCATGTCTTTTTGAAGTTTTGCGAACAGAAACTGGATTAAAATAAGCACTTTCTAAAAATATATTTGTTGTTTTGTTAGAAACTCCAGATTTTGCACCACCAAAAACTCCTGCTATGCACATTCCTTCTTCGGCATTGCAAATCATTAAATCTTCATTGTGTAGTTTTCTTTCTTCCTCGTCTAATGTTGTAAAAGTTGTTTCATTTGCTAATGTTTTAACAATAACTTTATTTCCTTTAATCATATCGGCATCAAAAGCATGTAAAGGTTGCCCAGTTTCATGAAGAACAAAGTTAGTAATATCAACAATATTATTAATTGGTTGTAAACCAATTGCTTGTAATCTAGTTTTTAACCATGCAGGAGATTCTTTAACTTCAATACCTGAAATTGTTATGCCAGAATATCTTTTACAAGAATCCTTATTTTCAATTTCTACTGAAATTTGTAAATCCTTATTTTCAATTTTAAAATTGCTAACATCCGGTTTTGTAAATTTAACTTTTTTACCTACGTGTTTGAAATATACGAGCAAATCACGAGCAACTCCAAGATGAGATGTTCCATCTGCACGATTGGGAGTTAATCCTATTTCAAAAATAAAATCTTTTTCAATTTTAAAATAATCTTTTGCAAGAGTCCCTGCTTGTATATTTTCTGGAAGAACTAAAATACCCTCGTGCGAACCTCCCATTCCTATTTCGTCGGTTGCACAAATCATTCCTAATGAAACTTCACCTCTTATTTTTCCTTTTTTAATTTTTATGCTTTCGTCACCATCATATAAAGTTGTTCCTACGGTTGCAACTATAACTTTTTGACCTTCTGCAACATTAGGAGCTCCGCATACAATTGGTAATAATTCATCTGTTCCTACATTAACAGTTGTGATGTTTAATTTGTCTGCATTTGGGTGCTTTTCACAAGTTTTAACTTCGCCTACAACAAGACCTTCAAGACCGCCTTTTATGCTTTCAAATTCTTCAAGACCTTCAACTTCTAATCCTATGTCTGTTAGTATCTTAGATAGCTTTTCAGCTTCTATATCAATATCAATATATTTTTTTAGTTGATTGTATGATATTTTCATTTGGAACTAGTATTTAATAATTAATATTTAGACCTACAAAGTGCAAGTCTAAATTTTGAACTTGCAAAAATAACAAAAGGAAGTCTTTTTTGCAAAACTTCATGATTATATGTTGTCTTTAATCTGAATTATTTAATAATTAATTTTTGTTTTGGTGTTTATTTTTAAAACTTGGTTTGTATTTATAGGATTTGGGTAAATATAAGTTCTTTGAGAATTTACATCATCAACTTTAAAAGCTTCAAAGAAAGCATCAGTATATATTGTTCCTATAGTGTCTCCATTATGGACTTTTCCCATAAGACTATCTGCAAAATTTGCCTCAAAATAAATAATTTGTAAATTTTGACCAAGTTTTGTCGTATATTTATTTTGGGTCTATGTTGATTTAGGTGGGTAAAGTTAAAATTATTATATTTGGG
>Ga0209633_10002509_pt1 | contig 17643 bp, 12 predicted proteins | sample Cruoilmetagenom1_FD_187290 | JGI IMG/M metagenome (GOLD analysis project Ga0209633, IMG submission 187290) | Oil polluted marine microbial communities from Coal Oil Point, Santa Barbara, California, USA - Sample 1 (SPAdes) (version 2) | ecosystem: Environmental > Aquatic > Marine > Oil seeps ... | reverse complement strand
GCCTGAAATATTCTGGATTCTGCCTGCTGAGGAAAAGCTCAGGCAATAATAAGTTATTTTAATAATCTATCTTAACAAGATTTTGAAGAATGTTTTTATTATTTATGAAGATTAATTTTCAATTAAAGTTGCCTCAAATAATTCAGTAATCCCACCATCAATTGATGGAGACGTTACAACAAACATTCCATACATTTCCCCTTCATTAAAAGCAGGGTTAATGATTTGAATAAGTTCCCAACCCACATGTTCATCCTTAATATCAAGGCTAAAAGAGTTGCAATTCTCACAAGTTGATAACATTTGTTTCAAGCCAAAAGGTTCGAACAAAACATTCCCTTCGTATGGTGCTTCACGTTTTAAGAAAAAAAATTTTGAGGGATAAATTTTGGTAAAAGTAGTTTCTCTTTGAAGAAATTCTTCAATTGTTAAGTCACCAATTTTAGTCACTTTATAAATAAATAATTCTTCATCAGGTGATGTTAACAAATTACAACTAACCGAAATTAGTAATGTTAAAACAAGAGTTAATATGGTTTTGGGGTTGTACATTTTATGACTCAATAGTAATTAGGTTCTAGATATTATTTTAAATCAAAATCATTTTACTAATAAAATGATAAGAAATATCAAGTTAGCAATCAAGACATAAATATCGGGTTATGTGACATTTTATCTTTTTTATGATTGGAAGGTTGACTCTAAATGAAAGATTTCTCAATCATTAAAAACTTCCTCATTTCGGAATGATAGATCAAGTGTAATTAAGTGCCTGGTATCTTAAAGATGCCAGGCACTTTTCAATCTTGCTATAATTTTTTCTTAATTATTCTATCTAAATAAGTATGGTATTTTTGCGGTAGGTTTTTATACTTTGAGGCAAACTGAGTTTTAATTTCCTCAAAAGATTTTTCAGAATGATTGGATAAATCTTTTTCAATATTTTTAAGATAAGTAGAACCTTTTGTTTTTACTTTTTCACTTATTGACTCTTCATCTGTTTCTGCAATTATTTGAACAGTTTTTTCTAAATCATAATTATTTTCACAATAATATCTAAAAAATATTCCTCTAAAATTTTCTGAGATTATTGTTCTACTTAAATCGCCAAGTTCTTTTGCAGTTTCATTTATTGATGAATGAGAAAACATTTTTTCTCTCAACGATTCCAAAATCATATTTTCTAAATCAGATTTATTTTGTTTGGCAAGTTCAATTGGTAAATCAACAAGTTTCACAATTTCTCTATTTTCAGCTTTTGCAAATATGGCCGCTCGCTTAATTACAGATTCCAATTCTCTAACATTACCCTTCCATTTATTTTCTGTAAGTTTTTTCATTACAGCTTTTGAAAGAGTTAAATTGTTATTTTCTTTTGTAATAAAATAATTTGCAAGTATTTCAATATCTTCTGATCGATTATTTAGACTTGGCATTTCAATAGCTATAACATTCAATCGGTAATAAAGATCTTCTCTAAACCTACCTTTACTTACTTGATCTTTAAGATTTTTATTTGTGGCAGCAACAATTCTAACATCTGCATGTACAGTTTGCGAGGAACCAACTTTTTGAAAATCTCCAGACTGCAAAACGCGTAATAGTTTTACTTGAAAGTTCTCACTCGTCTCACCAATTTCATCTAAAAATAATGTGCCGAAATTTGCTTCTTCAAATCTTCCGGCTTTATCTTTAATTGCATCAGTAAATGCTCCCTTCACATGACCAAACAATTCACTCTCAAGTAGATTATCAGGAAGTGCGGCACAATTTACTACAACAAATTTTTCATTTTTTCGTTCACTCAAATTATGAATAGCATTTGCAACAAGTTCTTTTCCACTTCCACTTTCACCCATAACCAATACAGAAGCATTTTCCGGAGCAACTTTTTTAATCAGACTTACAATGTTGCCCATTTTTCTACTTCTATAAATTATACCTTCAAAATTATTTCCAGTTGTATTTTGAGTGTAAGCTTCTGCATCTTCTTCTTCTTCAAGCTTAAGCTCTTCCACTTGCTCTTCTAAAACTTTAATTTTATTAAGTAGATTATCTTTTTGTTCTCCACTTTCAGTTGATAATTTTTCTTTAAGAGAGACTAAAAATTTTTCTTCTTCAGCAAGTGTATGTTTTAAAAACTTTGTTTCAGAAATTGAGTCTGATAGTTGCCTTTTATTTTCAAAGAATGATAAAAACCAATTAAGAACTCCTCCAAAAATTGCGGGCAAAATAAATGCGAAATAATTTAAAGTAATTTGAGAATAATTAAAGAGGTAATAAGACAATACCAAAACTAAAACAAATAAAACAAAATAAATTATTACTCTATCGCTAATAAAAATTATTGCAAGTAAAGCCAAAAATCCAAATACAAAAAAAGAAATATTAAGATATTCGCTGTTTATCCAATCTCTTTTGTTTATGTTATTAAGCGCAATAGCGTGCAAACCAATTCCCGGCAACTCATCATCAAATCCGGTTTTTATTGTTTTAGCAACAAGCGGATCACTTACACCAATAATTATTGTTTTATTCTTAAAATTTTTTAATTCAGAATTTCCATTTTCAATCATTTCGAAAAATTCTAATAAATTATAGTTTGTAAATCTTTTCCAAGAAGATGAAAAATTAATGTCCATTTTTGATGGAATATTTTCTTCATTACTTAGTTGAGAAGCAAAGGACTTCATTTGACTTCCATCTATATTAATTAGATGAGGAATGATAATATTCGCTTTGGTAAGAATATTTATGTGTCCAGAACTTACATCAGTTAGCTTTTGGGCTGGGACGGAGAGTAATACTGAGCCGGCAGAAACTTCTTCTTTACTTTCGTGTATATTTTCAGCAATTGATGAAAGAACAACATTTTTAGATTGTTGAATTGTTTTATTGAGAACACTATTATAAACAGATTGCGAGGTTATGTTTTCTGAGAGAAAAACTTCTATTCCAATTTTACTAACGTTCAGTTTATTTAGATTTTGTATCAGAAGTGCATAATAACTTCTCTTCAACGGCCAATCACCTAAATTTTCAATATCACTAGAAGTTATATGAATGATAACTATGTTACTATCGGGAGTTTCTTCACCTTTAATTTGATAAAAAACATTTTGAATTGAATTATTAATTTTTGCAGTGTTTGCATTGAAAATATAAACAATAGCCAATGTTAAAACCACAGTAAAAATTGTTACTAGTTTTTTATCTTTAATTGCAAATTCCGACATATAAATTTTAGTTTGGCTTTTTTGTTTATTATTATAAACAAACAATTTACAAAATTTTTATATTTTTATTAGTTTCAAATACAAAGGAAATGAAGAATAATGGAAACAACAATTAATAATTTACAAGTTTATACAAATGGCGATAAAAACAATCCACCAATAATTTTTGTACATGGTTTCCCATATGATAATACAATGTGGGATAAACAAGTTGAAATATTAAAAGAGAACTATTACTGTGTTACTTATGATCTTAGAGGACTGGGTAATAGTTACATTGGTGATGGACAATATACAATGGAAGCTTTTGTGTGGGATTTATTTTCCATAATTGATGAATTAGAATTATTAAAACCAACACTTGTTGGTCTTTCAATGGGAGGTTACATTGCCTTTCGTGCAATTGAAAAAGATCAAGCTAAATTTGGGTCACTAGTTCTTTGCGACACCAGAACTGAATCTGACAACAATGAAGGAAAACTAAAACGTTCAAATGCAATAAACCAAATTAATGTTGATGGTGTGGAAGCATTTGTAAATAATTTTGTTCCAGGCTGTTTTCATCCTAAGACAATTAATCAGAATAGTGAAATGTACGAATCTGTTTTAGCAAATTGTAAAAAGCAAAATGCTGTTGGAGTTAAGGGAGCGTTAATAGCTATGCTTAGTAGAGGTGACACAACTAAGTCGCTAAAAAATATAAAAATTCCAACCTTGGTTTTGTGCGGAAGGAAAGATACTTTAACTCCGCCAGAAGTTATGGAAGCAATAGCGAAGAAAATTAAGAAGTCAAAATTTGTTGTGATTCCAAAAGCCGGACATATGACACCGTTAGAAAATCCAGAGTTTTTCAATAAAAATATTTTGAAATTTTTAGGAAAGAATATTTCTAGTAAAAGTTAACTTGGTGAGAAATATATTCCCCTTTTTCATATATAAATTTTGAACTAAAACATTTATCATTAAACAACCATGGGATGAAGATTTTATCTCCGTCCCATAAATTTAATTCGGTCAACTTATTGTTTTGTATCCATTCTAAAGTTCCTTCCGGAGAATCAATCTGTTGACCTTTAAACTTTTTGAATACAAAAACCCAAACATACCAATCATCAACACCATCAAACATGGGGAAAGTAATTAAGCCTTTCATTTCCGGATCACTAACTACTAATCCAGATTCTTCGTAAACTTCCCTAATAGCACACTCTTCGGGAGTTTCACCTTGCTCAAGTTTTCCTCCAAGTCCATTCCATTTCCCTTCGTGATAATCATTCTCTTTTTTATTACGATAGAGCATTAAAGTTTTATCGTTATCCATCACGTAACATAATGTTGCTAATTTCATAATTCCTAAGGTTTAAGGTTTTTATTTTTTGTCTTATTTCTCAAATTTCATATCTCAATTCTTTCTTCCCTAACTTCCCAAACCTCTTTCTTTCATCAAATAGTTTTGGACATAATCTTTAACACCATCTTCAATACTAGTGATAGGTTTATTATACCCTGCATTTCTAATCTTATCTATATTGGCTTCTGTAAAATATTGATACTTCCCTTTTAGCGTTTCGGGCATTTCAATAAATTCAATATTTACAGGTACAGCCATAGCATTAAATAATGAAGTTACCAAATCAACCCAACTTCTTGCATTTCCGGTTCCAGCATTAAATAAACCGTTTGCATTCTTATTTTCTAGAAAGTGGAGTGTCATATCAACAGCATCTTTTACATAAATAAAATCTCGCATTTGCTCACCGTCTTTGTAATCATCTTTATACGACTTGAACAATTGCACCTTGCCGGTTTCTTTAACTTGTCCATAAGCTTTATGGATTACACTTCTCATATCATCTTTGTGAAATTCATTCGGTCCATAAACATTGAAATATTTCATTCCAACAATTTCATTTGCAATATTTTCTTTCTGAGTCCACAAATCAAACATATGCTTTGAATAACCATACATATTAAGTGGTTGTAATTCTTGTAATTTAGCTTCATCATCCAAGTAACCTTTTTTACCATCACCATAAGTAGCAGCACTTGAAGCATATATAAATCTAGCTCCTTTCTCTAATGCGTATTCAGCTAACGCCTGCGTATATTTAAAGTTATTATGGAGTAAATAATCAGCATCTTTTTGTGTTGTTGATGAACATGCTCCCAAATGAATAATAGCCTCAACTTGAAATGGAACCACATCCTCTAAAACCATATCAATGAAATCGTCTTTATGAAAAATATCAGCATATTTTAGACCTACTAAATTTTTCCATTTTTCTGTTTTCCCCAATCTATCTACAATTACAATATTATCTTCACCTAATTGATTTAACCTCCAAACTATTGAACTGCCTATAAATCCCGCACCACCGGTAACTACAATCATTTGTTATCCTTAAAGATTTTGTTAAAATAATTTCTTACTAAATTTAATTATATTTAGTGTCTGTACAAAACTTAGTTAAATATAATTATATGGAAGAACAATGAAAAGAAATGAAAATCTTGTCAACCTATCTTCAGAACATCATGATGGCTTAGTAATTGCACTTCGAATAAAAAAGTCAATTGATAAAACAGAAGATTACCAGAAAATAGTTAATTACATTCTACATTTGTGGGATACTTTAAAACATCATTTTGATCAGGAGGAGGACAATTTTCTTGCGAGTAAAAATATTGATCAAAATAATGAATTGATTAATAGAATGTTAGATGAACACCAACAGTTTGATCAAATCGTAAATAAGCTTACTTCCAATACCGAAGACCTTAAAGAAATTTTAAGTGATTTTTCAGAACTTCTTAATGATCATATACGTTTTGAAGAAAGAGAATTATTCCCTTATATAGAAGAGTGTTTGACTGATGATGAACTTAAACAAATTGGAATTAAACTAGAACAAACACATCAACCTTTGGATAAAAATTGGGGTCCACATTTTTGGGATTGATATTAATTTATTTTTTTTATGAAACCGATTTAATAATAACAAAAAGAATTTTATGCAATTTGACCAACTTTCAAAAATACTAAAAGAACGAATCCTTACTTTGGATGGAGCAATGGGTAGCATGCTCCAAAGACATAAACTAGAAGAAGCAGATTTTCGAGGAAATCAATTTAAGGATCACCCAAAACCGTTAAAAGGTAACAATGATATTTTATCTTTAACCCAACCTGATATTATTCGAGAAATCCATAAAGCTTATCTTGAAGCTGGTGCTGATATTATTGAGACAAATACTTTTAATGCTACTTCTATTTCTCAAGCAGATTATGGGACTGAAGATTTTGTTTATGACATAAATTTTCAATCAGCAAAATTAGCTAAAAAAGCAACAGAGAAATATAATCTCAAAGACAGTTCAAGACCTAAATTTGTTGCCGGAGCTTTGGGACCGACAAATAAAACTCTATCTATGTCAGCTAATGTTGAAGATCCGGGAGCACGTGATTTAACTTTTGATGAAATGAAAAATTCTTATTACGACCAAGTAAGAGGATTGGTAGATGGTGGAGCAGATATTCTGTTGATAGAAACAATTACAGATACGCTCAATGCTAAATCAGCTCTTTTTGCAATTCAGCAATATTTTGATGAGAAAAAACTTTCATTACCAATTATGATTTCCGGGACAATTGTCGATCAAAGTGGTAGAACACTTTCTGGACAAACATTTGAAGCCTTCTGGCATTCTATTTCTCAGACTCAGCATTTATTAAGTGTTGGGTTAAACTGTTCTCTTGGTCCAACTCAAATGCGAGCATTCATTGAAGATATTTCAAACTTAGCAAGTTGTTTTGTCAGCATCTATCCAAATGCCGGTTTACCGAATGAATTTGGTGCTTATGATGAAACGCCGGAACAAATGTTCAAAGTACTTTCTGAATATGCTAAGAATGGAACATTCAATATTGTTGGCGGTTGTTGCGGTACAACTCCTGATCATATAAAAGCTTTTTCCGAAATTTCTAAACTTGCAAAACCAAGAATACCAAAAGAAAAAAGCACACTACTTACTTTAAGTGGGCTTGAACCATTAGTAGTAAGACCCGAATCAAATTTCACAAATATTGGTGAACGTACAAATGTAATGGGTTCAAGAAAGTTTGCTCGACTCATAAGAGAAGATAATTATTCAGAAGCTCTTTCAGTAGCGAGAGAACAAGTTGATAACGGAGCTCAAATAATTGACATCAATATGGATGATGCAATGATCGATGCTGAAACTTCAATTGTTAAATTTCTAAATCTAGTTGCCTCTGAGCCTGATATTGCGAAGGTTCCTATTATGTTGGATTCTTCCAAATGGTCTGTAATTGAAGCTGGATTAAAATGTTTACAAGGTAAAGGGATTGTAAATTCAATAAGTCTAAAAGAAGGTGAAGAATTATTTATTGAACATGCAAAAAAAGTTTCACACTATGGTGCTTCTGCAATTGTAATGGCATTTGATGAAAAGGGACAAGCTGATACATACGAAAGAAAAATAGAAATTTGTGAGCGAGCTTATAATATTCTAACAAACAAAGTCGGCTTTCCACCTGAAGATATAATTTTTGATCCAAATATTTTTGCAGTTGCAACCGGTATAGAAGAACACAATAATTATTCTGTTGATTTCATCAACGCAACAAAATGGATAAAAGAAAATCTTCCATATGCAAAAGTTTCTGGTGGAGTTAGTAATGTTTCATTTTCTTTTAGAGGAAATAATACTGTTCGCGAAGCAATGCATTCAGCATTTCTATATCATGCAATAAAGGCTGGCATGGATATGGGGATTGTTAACGCTGGGCAATTAGAAATTTATGAAGAAATTCCCAAAGAGCTATTAGACAAAATTGAAGATGTTTTATTAAATCGTAGAAAAGATGCAACTGAAAGACTAATTGAATTTGCCGAAACTATTCAGAACAAAGGCAAAAAAGAAATTAAAACTGAAGAGTGGAGAACCAAGCCCGTCGTTGAAAGAATGATCCACTCTCTTGTAAAAGGAATTGATCAATATATTGCTGAAGATGTTGAGGAAATCAGAAAAGAATTTCCATTTTCCCTTGATGTTATTGAAGGTCCTTTGATGGATGGGATGAACAAAGTTGGAGATTTATTTGGTTCGGGTAAAATGTTTTTACCGCAAGTTGTAAAAAGTGCACGTGTAATGAAGAAAGCAGTTTCAATACTTAACCCATATATTGAAGAAGAACAAAAGTTATCAGAGGTTAAGAAGGTCGGTAAAATTCTTCTTGCAACAGTTAAAGGTGACGTTCATGATATTGGGAAAAATATCGTCGGAGTTGTCCTCGGCTGTAACAACTATGATATCATTGATCTCGGAGTAATGGTTCCGTCTGATCATATAATTTCAAGAGCAAAAGATGAAGACGTTGATATGATTGGGCTTAGTGGACTAATTACTCCATCTTTGGAAGAAATGGTTCATGTTGCAAAAGAAATGGAAAGAGAAGGATTAGATATTCCTTTGCTTATTGGTGGAGCAACAACATCAAAAATTCATACTGCTGTCAAAATTGAGGAGAATTATTCAGGTCCAGTTATACATGTTCATGATGCTTCAAAAGCTGTTTCTGTTTCTGGTAAACTCTTAAACGCAATAGCTAAAAAGAAGTTTACTGATGATATTTCAAATGAATATGCTAACATGAGAGAAAATCAGAAGAAAAAATATTCGGCAAAAGATTTTGTCTCCATTTCGGAAGCAAGGGAAAAAAAGTTTAAGATAGATTGGAAGTCTCAATCAATTAAAACACCTAATTTTATTGGAGTAAAAGTACTTAATAATTATTCACTAGAAGAGATCAAGAACTATATTGATTGGACACCTTTCTTTATAGCTTGGGAAATGAAAGGGAAATATCCTAAAATATTTGATAATGAAAATTATGGTGAAGAGGCAAAAAAGTTATTTGTTGATGCTCAAACTATATTGGACAAAATCATAAATGAAGAACTTCTTACTGCAAATGCTGTTCTAGGAATTTTTCCTGCAAATAGTAATGGTGATGATATTTCAGTTTATGAGGATGAAAACAGACAAAATATAAAAAGTGAATTTCACACATTAAGACAGCAAAAGAAAAATTCACCAAATATTGCTCTTGCTGATTTTGTCGCCCCAAAAGAAAGTGGAGTTGGTGATTACATTGGTACGTTTGCTTGTACAACCGGAATTGGAGTTAAGGACTTAGTTCAAAAATTTGAAAAAAGCCATGACGATTACAATGCGATTATGGTTAAAGCCATTGCTGATAGGCTCGCTGAAGCATTTACAGAATTACTTCATAAAAAAATCCGTAAAGAAATTTGGGGATATGCATCTGAAGAAAATCTCTCTAACGATGAATTAGTTTCGGAAAAATATAATGGAATTCGCCCAGCTCCCGGTTATCCAGCTCAACCAGATCATACTGAGAAATTAGAATTATTTAATTTGCTTGATGCTGAAAAAAACATTGGAGTTACTTTAACAGAAAGCCTTGCAATGGATCCGGCTGCATCAGTCTGTGGAATTTACTATTCCCATCCACAAGCTAAGTATTTTAATGTCGGAAAAATAAGTAAAGATCAAGTTGCAGATTATGCAAAAAGAAAAAACATGGCTTTACCAGAAATAGAGAAATGGTTAGCTCCTATATTAAACTATTCTTAGCATAAGGATTCAATTACTATGAGGAGATTTGTGACATTTCATTTATTGTTTACAATATTATTTTTATTTTCGGCTTTTGTAAATGCACAATCATCAACTATTCTTAGAACCAAAACCCGAACTAAAAAAACAATAGAAATAAATAAAGATTCTCTTTACTTTGCTCGGCATTACTCAAAACAAGAAGTTAATATTCCAATGCGAGATGGAGCAAATCTCTTCACTGCAATTTATACTCCTAAAAATAAAATAGAGAAACATCCTATTCTACTCTGGAGAACTCCTTATAGTGTTTCTCCATACGGAGAAGATAAATTTCCAACTAGGAGATTAAGTAGTTATCTTCATTTTATTGAGGAAAATTACATTATAGTTTTTCAAGATGTACGTGGTAAATTTATGTCCGATGGTACATTTGTAAATATGCGTCCGTACATTCCAAACAAAACCGAAAACCAAATTGATGAAAGCAGTGATGCTTTTGATACAATTGAGTGGCTTGTAAATAATGTTGATAATAATAATGGAAACGTTGGAGTTTGGGGAATTTCTTATCCAGGTTTCTATGCTTCAATGTCAGCTATTGATGCACATCCTGCTCTAAAAGCAGTTTCACCACAAGCTCCAATTGCAGATTGGTTTATTGGTGATGATATGCATCATAACGGAGCTTTTAGTTTATTACTAAATTTTAATTTCTTCAAAGTTTTTGGGATAAATAGAACTCAAAAAATAACAAGTTGGGCAAAAGCAATTGAATATCCATCGCCAGATGCTTACAATTTTTTCTTAGAACTAGGTCCGTTAAAAAATGTTAACTTGGAATATTTTAAGAACAGTATTGCGTTTTGGGATAGTTCAATGGCTCATCCAAACTATGATAATTATTGGCAAACTCGAAATACTCTCCCCCATTTTAACAATATTACTCCAGCAATTTTAACTGTAGGTGGTTGGTTTGATGGAGAAGATTTATTTGGCACAGTAAAAACATACAAATCGATTGAAAATAAAAATCCTCATATAAATAACAGTCTTGTTCTTGGACCTTGGCCGCATGGTGGATGGGCTCGTTCTAACGGAGAAAATTTGGTGATATGAATTTTGAAACAAATACAGGTGAGTTTTATCGTCTTAATATTGAACTACCTTTTTTTAATAAATATCTTAAAAATAAACCTGAAGTTCCTTTGCCAGAGGCTTATATTTTTGAAACGGGAACAAATCAATGGCATTCTTTTGATCAATGGCCTCCAAAGAATATTTCATCCAAAAATATTTTCTTACATCCAAATGAAAAGCTCTCATTTGAAAAACCAATGAATGATAGTTCAACAACTTTTGATGAATATGTAAGTAATCCAAAGAAACCAGTACCATACACATCCAAAACTCTAGACTCAAAAACATTTTACAACAAAAAATATTTAGTTGAAGATCAGAGATTTAGTTCTTCTCGTTCCGATGTACTTATGTATGAATCTGAAATATTAAATGAAGACCTAACAATAGCAGGTTCAATAAATGTCGATCTGTTTGTTTCTACTTCGGGAACAGATTGTGATTGGGTTGTAAAAGTTATTGATGTCTTCCCAGATGATGAGTTAAATCCACAGCCAAACCCTAATGATATAGAAATGGGTGGACATCAAATGTTGGTAAGAGGTGATATTTTTAGAAGTAAATTCAGAAATAGTTTTAAGAAACCAGAACCAATGATTCCAAATGAAGTTACAGAAATTAAATTTAACTTAAATGATGTTTGCCATACATTTTTGAAAGGTCATAAAATAATGATCCAAATTCAAAGTAGTTGGTTCCCTCTTTTCGATAGAAATCCACAAACCTTTGTTAATATCTATAATGCTGAAGAAAGTGATTTCAAAAAAGCAACTCAAAGAGTTTATCATACAACTAAATTCCCTTCTAAAATAAGTTTTAACATCCTCAAATAAATTACCATTTGACAATTTTTAGACTTTCTTATTTATTTAATTAGTTGTAAATTATAATAATACTAAATGTCTAATTTAATATGAGAGGTCCATAATGAAAAAAATTTATACAACTTTTTTAGTACTTGTTTCAATATCCACTTTATCAGTTTTAATAAGTAGAAATTTCAGACCTTCTAAAATGCCACACGGCGGTGTTGACAATTGCGCCAGCTGTCATGTAAGTGCTGGAGGTGGTGGAACAAGAACAGCATTTGGAGAAGATGTAAATTCATTAGTAACAGCTGGTGGAACCGAAACTTTTTGGGGTCCAAATTTAGCTGCAATAGATTCTGATGGAGATGGTTTTACAAATGGGCAAGAACTACAAGACCCAGACGGGACTTGGATTGAAGGAACTGCTTTACCTGGCGATGCTAATGCAGTAACTAACCCTGGAGATCCAAATGATCACCCTCCTGTAACTTCAGTTGATAATTTTGCTGAATTACCAAATGAATATCAATTACATAATAATTATCCAAACCCATTTAACCCAACCACTACTATTTCATTTAGCATTCCTGAAAATTCAAATGTAAAATTGGAAATTTATAACTCAGTAGGTCAATTGGTAACTCAACTTGTTAATCAAAATTATGCTCCTGGTAAATACACAAGTTTATGGAATGGAAGAAATGATTTTGGAGCAAAAGTTAATTCTGGAATTTATTTTTATAGAATCACAACTAACAATTTTGCACAAACAAATCGTATGGTTTTAATGAAATAAGATGTTAATAAAATTAAAGGGTGCATTTATTGCATCCTTTAATTTTTATATTAAACTCCCACTCTAAATTGACACACAAAACCTATAATCTTTGAGCCTTTCCTTATTATATTTTTATCTTAATTCGATAATTTCTACCTGTAAATTTTCCCTATTTTGTATTCAAACTAATTTAAAGCTTAATTTATATATATATTATCACCTTCCTTTTGGCTCACAATTTGAGTTATGTTAAATTTCTAATAGTTTAATTCATTACTTAATTGAGGTATTCTTTGAAATTGATAATGATTTTAACGGTATTCTTTTTAATTCAGCCTTTTAGTGAAAATATATTTGCTCAGAGAAATATAATTGACCACACTTGTACCGACATTAATGTCATTCCAGAAAATGCAATAATTCAAGCGAAAGAAAATCTTCACATTGCCTACGGACATACTTCCCATGGAAGCCAATTAACAACAGGGATGAATGAACTTGATGATTTTATGGGAGGAACAGGACTATACAAATGGAATGATGGACCACAAAAAGGATCTCTTGATATTGATGATTATTTTACCGGAGGAGATCTTGGTCATAATGGTGATACTGCTTGGGCTGCCAATACCCGGACTTATTTAAATAATTCAAATTACTCAGATGTTAATGTCATTATTTGGTCATGGTGTGGTGGTGCTTCGGATAATACAGAAGAAGGAATACAAATATATTTAGACAAAATGAATCAATTGGAACATGATTATCCTAGTGTTAAATTTGTTTATATGACTGGTCATTCAGATGGAAGTGGTGAATCTGGAAATCTTCATATTCGTAACCAACAAATTCGAGATTATTGTTTAGCTAACAATAAAGTACTTTATGATTTTTACGATATAGAATGTTATGACCCAGATGGAAATTATTTTGGTGATAAACTGGTTAATGACAATTGTGACTATGATACTGATGGCAATGGTTCAAGAGATGGTAATTGGGCAACTGAATGGCAAAATTCTCACTCGGAAGGAGTTGATTGGTATAACTGTTCAGCAGCACATTCACAAGCATTAAATGGAAATAGAAAAGCCTATGCAGCCTGGTGGCTTTGGGCAAAACTAGCTGGTTGGGATGGAATACCTTTTCATATAGAATTAACTACACTTACTGCTAATATTTCTGATAGTTCTGTTATTCTTAATTGGAATACCGTAGAAGAAGTAAATAGTTATGGCTTCAACATAGAGCGACTTACTGAGTCTAATGATACCAGTATTTCTTCTGGAAGTGAGGCTTGGATTACTATTGGTTTCATAGCAGGGCATGGGATCAGTAATTCTCTCAAAAACTATTCTTTTACTGATAAACCCGATACATTAGCTGGAAAATATTTTTACAGATTAAAACAAATTTGTATCGCCGGAGCCTTTGAATATTCAGAAATAGTTGAAGTAAATTTTGACTATACAGCAGTAATTGGAGCAAACTTTAAATTACCTACTGAGTACAATCTATCTCAAAATTATCCAAACCCATTTAACCCAACAACAACTATTTCTTTTAGTATTCCCGAATACTCAAATGTAAAATTGGAAATTTTTAACTCGGTAGGTCAGTTGGTTACACAGCTTGTAGATCAAAATTATGCACAGGGTAAATACACAACTTTATGGAATGGAAGAAATGATTTTGGAGTAAAAGTTAATTCAGGTATCTACTTCTATAGAATTACAGCTAACAATTTTGCACAAACAAATCGAATTATTTTACTTAAATAAAATTTATAATTATTTAACGTAAGAATTAATTTGTGTTCATATCTTAAAATTCAACTAACTGCAATCTAATTACTTAACTATTTTTAGATTGCAGTATCTCATTTCATTAAGTTTTCCTTATTTAAAAGTGATTTCAGTCACTATATCTTTTTTAATAAATTATATATTTGTTATCTTAATATAAAACAAATACTTTATAATGATAAATAAACAAAATCAAAATATTACAAAAATGTTAAATGACATTTCTCCTGGAAATGATATTGCCGTTAATCGAGTTCTACCTTTAGTTTATAATGAATTAAGAAATATATCTTCTAAGTATTTAAATCTTGAATACAGAAAACACACATTACAACCAACCGAACTTGTTCATGAGGCCTATCTTAAATTAATTGGTAATCAAGAATTATCATGGCAAAGCAGAGCACATTTTTATGGAATTGCTGCTAAATCAATGAGACAAATTTTAGTTGATTATGCTCGAAAAAGAAAATCAAAAAAAAGAGGAAGTGGTAAAACTAACTTATCTTTAGACAAAGTAATGATGGCAGTTGTTGAAAGCGATGATCAAATTCTTGAATTAGATGAGGCTCTTGTTAAATTAGAAAATTACGAAGAACGTTCAAGTAAAATTGTTGAACTAAGATATTTTTCGGGTCTATCAATTGAAGAAACCGCTGAAGTATTGAATATTTCGCCAGCCACAGTTAAAAGAGATTGGAGTTTTGCAAAGGCCTGGCTTTATAGAGAGATGAGCAATAATTAACTTCCCTAATTTTTCGTTTAAATTATTAAAATTAATGAGCCTTTGAATTGCTTTTCTACGCATACAGTAATTGAGACTAAACGTTTATTTTTTTATAATCCCAATTGATCATAAGATTCTCAATAATTTTCAAATTTATTTATGAAAAAAAATCATTCTACTATAAAATCAATTTTTGATGAAGTCCTTAATCTCCAAGAAGATGAAAGAGATAAATATATTTCCGATTTGAGGAAAAACAATCCAGAGCTTGCAGATGAAATTGTAACCTTGTTAATTGCTTATGAAAACTCCGATGATTTTTTGGAAACTCCATCAATAGCTGCCAAAATACTTAAAGATGAGGAAAAACTAAAAAATTCCTTAATTGGTAATAATATTGGACCATATACTATAGTAGAAGAAGCCGGAAGTGGCGGAATGGGAATTGTATACATTGCTAAAAGAGATGATGATGAATTTGAACATAAAGTAGCAATTAAAGTTTTACGTCACGGACTAACTAATGATTATCTAGTTAAACGTTTCCAAAAAGAAAGACAAACTCTCGCAAATCTGCAGCATCCAAACATTGCAAAATTATTTGATGGAGGAACAACAAATATTGAAGTTCCTTATTTGGTAATGGAATACATTGATGGAATTCCAATAACTGAATACTGTTCCGAGAAAAATTCATCTATTCAAAAAAGACTTAAATTATTCCAATCTGTTTGTGATGCTGTTCAGTATGCACATCAAAATTTAATTGTTCATAGAGATATTAAACCTGGAAATATTTTAGTCAATAAAGACGGCAGAGCAAAACTACTTGATTTTGGAGTTGCAAAATTATTGGACGAAGAAAGTAATGACTTAACAAAAACAAGAATGTGGCATTTAACTCCTGAGTATGCAAGTCCGGAGCAAATAAAAGGAGAAGTAATTAGTACTTCTAGTGATATCTATTCTCTTGGGGTTCTACTTTATCAATTACTTTCAGGATATCAACCTTATCAAATTGAAAGTGGTTCACCATTTGCAATTAGTAAAATTGTTGCTGATGAAAAAACTATTAAGCCGAGTGAAATACATCTCAAAACAAAACTTTCTTTGGATGTTAAGATTACAGAAAAATATAAAAAGATTTCTCACCAGCTCAAAGGAGATCTTGATAATATTATTCTTAAAGCAATGCATAAAGACCCAATTCAGAGATATAGTTCTGTTCAAGAATTTTCAAATGATATTGATCGTTATTTACAAGGACTTCCGGTTATTGCAAGAATGGATACTGTTCAATATAGATTTTCAAAATTTGTACAAAGACATAAAGTAGGTGTCGCTTCATTTATCTTATTTAACATTTTAATTATTTCTAGTATTGTTGCAATTATTTATCAAGGTAGAATTGCAGCCGAAGAAAGAGATAAAGCAAAAATAGAGAACAAAAAATTTGTAAAAGTTAATTCATTTCTTCAACAAATGCTTTCTTCCGTTGATCCATCTGAAATTGGAAGGGATGTTAAGGTTTATGATATTTTAGAGAAAGCTTCAACGGATGTGAATACGGAGTTAGAAGACCAACCAGAAATAGAAGCAGCTATTAGAAGTACTCTTGGGAATACATACGTAAATTTAGGTGAATATGATAAGGCAAAACCTTTCTTAATTGAAGCTCTTGAAATAAATGAAAATAAATATGGTAATGAAAGTGAGCAAGCTGCAATGAGCTTGCATGACTTGGGTTTATATTATGATTGGGCAGGTGACTATATCAAAGCCGATTCTCTCTATAAGAAATCAATAAAATTGCTTAGGAATGTTTTGAAGGAACCAACTTCACGTTTTGCAGATGTTCTAAATGATGCTGCACTAATTAAAATGTATAATGAAAAATATGAAGAGGCTGGTAAACTATATTTTGAAGCTATTGGAATTGCCCAAGAAACCTATGGTAAAAAAAACCGAAACACTGCTACCTTTATGAATAATTTAGCACTAAACTTAACAGATGAAGGAAAGTTAGAAGAAGCTGAAATTTACTTTAGAAAAGCATTAAAAATATTAATTGAATTGTTAGGTGAGAACCGTCCCGAGGTTGGAACAAGCTATAATAATTTAGGGTATTTGTATTCAATTAAAAAAGATTTTAAATCCGCAGAGATATATTTAGAAAAATCTTACAAACTAAAAATTGCTTTAAAAGGGGAAGATCATTCTGATGTGGGATTAGCTTTAAATAACTTGGGTGTTATAAATGTTCGTATGAAAAATTATAGTAAGGCAGAAAAATATTTCAATAATGCTATTAAGCAAAATAGAAAATCTTTAGATGAAGAACATCCACATATTGCGTTAAACCAATACTGGTTAGGTAAAATTTATTTAGAAACAGATCGTTTTAGTGATGCTGAAAAATCTCTAAGAAAGTCTCTAAAAACTAGATTTAAAAAATATCCGAAAGAGCATAAAGATATTTGGCAGA
>Ga0209633_10002508_pt1 | contig 17649 bp, 18 predicted proteins | sample Cruoilmetagenom1_FD_187290 | JGI IMG/M metagenome (GOLD analysis project Ga0209633, IMG submission 187290) | Oil polluted marine microbial communities from Coal Oil Point, Santa Barbara, California, USA - Sample 1 (SPAdes) (version 2) | ecosystem: Environmental > Aquatic > Marine > Oil seeps ... | reverse complement strand
TTTGCCGTAAAAATCGGATCCCGTTATTTTGATAGCACGCTCAAGACAAAGCTTGAGGGTTTGAAATTGGCAATGAAAGAGGCATAATCATCATGGATATTCGCGCCGCAGAAATTTCTAGTATTTTAAAGAAGCAAATTAAAGGTTTTGGCACCGCAGCTAAAATCTCTGACGTAGGGCAAGTATTGTCCGTTGGTGATGGTATCGCTCGCGTTTACGGCCTCGACAATGTTCGCGCTGGCGAAATGGTTGAGTTCCCGGGCGGCGTTAAGGGCATGGCCCTTAACCTTGAGAGCGACAATGTCGGTATCGTGATTTTTGGCGATGACCGCGGTATTAAAGAGGGCGACACTGTTAAGCGCCTTGGCGAAATCGTTGACGTGCCTGTTGGCATGGGCCTTTTGGGCCGCGTGGTAAACGCTTTGGGTGAGCCGATTGATGGCAAAGGCCCGATCGTTTCCAAAGAGCGCCGCCGCGTTGACGTGAAAGCGCCGGGCATTATCCCGCGTAAATCTGTGCATGAGCCTGTGCAAACGGGCATTAAAGCCATCGACGCGCTTATTCCGATTGGCCGTGGCCAGCGCGAATTGATCATTGGTGACCGCCAAACTGGTAAAACCGCTGTTGCGGTTGACGCGATCATCAACCAAAAGGCAGCTTTTGATAATGATGACGACGCGGACAAGCTATATTGTATTTATGTTGTGATTGGCCAGAAGCGCTCGACTGTGGCGCAGCTTGTTAAAAACCTCGAAGAAAATGGCGCGATGAAATATTCTATCATCGTGGCCGCGACCGCGTCCGAACCTGCGCCTATGCAGTATCTCGCGCCGTTCGCTGGCTGTGCCATGGGCGAATTTTTCCGCGATGGCGGCATGCATGCTCTGATCGTTTATGATGATTTGTCAAAGCAAGCTGTTGCTTATCGCCAAATGTCACTTCTACTTCGCCGTCCTCCGGGCCGTGAAGCTTATCCTGGCGACGTTTTCTATCTTCACTCCCGCCTTCTAGAGCGTTCCGCCAAACTGAACGAAGCTAATGGCTCGGGTTCAATGACGGCTCTGCCGATTATTGAGACCCAAGGTAATGACGTGTCAGCCTTTATTCCGACCAATGTAATTTCGATTACTGATGGCCAGATATTCCTAGAAACTGACTTATTTTTCCAAGGTATACGTCCAGCTCTTAATGTTGGTCTTTCAGTGTCTCGCGTTGGGTCATCCGCGCAGATTAAAGCCATGAAACAGGTTGCGGGCCCGATTAAAGGCGAACTCGCGCAATACCGCGAAATGGCGGCCTTTGCGCAATTTGGTTCTGACCTTGACGCCTCCACCCAAGCCATGTTGGCGCGCGGCGAACGTCTAACTGAGCTTCTTAAGCAGCCACAATACTCGCCCCTCCAAGTGGAAGAGCAAGTTTGTGTTCTTTACGCGGGTACGCGCGGTTATCTTGACGGCATTGAAGTTTCAAAAGTGCAGGCCTATGAATCCGAGCTTCTGACCCATCTTAAAGGTCAGCACGCTGATTTCCTTGGCGAGATTAAATCTGGCAAGAAACTCACGGACGTACTTGAAGATAAGCTGAAAACGATTTTGGGTGACTTCACGTCGAATTTCGCAGGTTAGCCTGAATTTAGATAAAGCTTAGGAGCGCGGCAATGGCCAGCCTTAAAGATTTACAAAACCGGATCAAAAGCGTTAAGAACACGCAAAAGATCACCAAAGCCATGCAGATGGTGGCGGCTGCGAAATTGCGCAAAGCGCAAGACGCGGCTGAGCGTTCACGGCCATATTCTGATCGTATTGGCGCTGTGATTACCAATCTGTCTGCGTCTATGGCGGGCAGTGAAGGCGCGCCAAAATTGCTGGTCGGCAATGGTAATGACGATGTGCATATGCTTGTTGTCGCGACCGCTGACCGTGGCCTTTGCGGTGGTTTTAACACCAATATCGTGCGCAAAGCCCGCGAAGAAATCACAGCGATTGAAGCGGTAGGCAAAACCGTGAAAATTTTCTGTATTGGCAAAAAAGGCCACGAGCAACTCGACCGATTTTACGGTGATAAAATTGTTAAAATGGTGTCGCTCAAAGAACATAAAACCGTCAGCGCCGCCATTGCAGCTGAGCTTGGCGGCGACATTACCGATATGTTCGAAGCAGGCGAGTTTGATGTTTGCCATCTGATATATTCACGCTTTGAAAATGTCATGACACAAGTGCCGACTGTGAAAACCATGATCCCCGCCATTGGCGATCTTGGCCGCCAGTCTATGAAAGAGGGTGAACATGCATCTGATGACGTGTTTGCGCCCGACCTTAAAGGCGCGGCTTATGAATATGAGCCAGACGAAGAGGGTATCCTTGAGGTATTGCTCCCGCGCAATATCAACACACAAATTTTCTCTGCGCTGCTTGAAAACAGCGCTGGCGAAATGGGCTCCAAAATGGCGGCCATGGACAATGCTACGCGCAGTGCGGGCGACATGATCGACAAATTAACACTCACATTTAACCGTTCAAGACAGGCGCAAATTACGTCCGAATTGATCGAAATTATTTCCGGCGCAGAAGCGCTTTAGTAAGAGGAAACCAAGATGGCTAAGAAACCAGCAACTAAGAAGGCCGCAGTTAAAAAGACTGCCGCAAAGAAACCAGCAGCTAAGAAAGCTCCTGTAAAACGCAAAGCGCCAGCTAAAAAAGTGGCCGCTAAAAAAGCGACAGGCCGCATCAGCCAAATCATTGGCGCGGTGATTGACGTGGAATTCACGGGCGACTTGCCTGCGATTTTAAACGCGCTTGAAACCGACAACCAAGGCAATCGCCTTGTGCTCGAAGTGGCTCAGCATTTGGGACAAAACACTGTGCGGACAATTGCGATGGACAGTACTGAAGGCCTTGTGCGCGGTCAGGCCGTCACCGACCTTGGCGCGCCGATCACTGTGCCTGTTGGCCCAGCCACTCTTGGCCGTATCATGAACGTTATTGGTGAGCCAGTGGATGAAGTTGGCCCGATTAAATCGTCCAAACACATGACTATTCACCGCGATGCACCAGACTTTAAAGACCAAGCGACCGAGTCAGAAGTTCTTGGCACTGGTATCAAGGTTATCGACCTGCTTTGCCCTTATGTTAAAGGTGGTAAAATTGGCCTGTTTGGCGGCGCGGGCGTTGGTAAAACGGTTCTTATCATGGAACTTATCAACAATATCGCCAAAGCATATGGCGGCTATTCCGTATTTGCGGGTGTGGGCGAGCGGACGCGCGAAGGTAATGACCTTTACTGGGAAATGATCGAAAGTAATGTGAACGTCGAAGGCGGCGGCGGCGATAGTCGTTGTTCTCTTGTTTACGGACAAATGAATGAGCCTCCAGGAGCGCGTGCTCGTGTTGCGCTAACTGGCCTAACGCAGGCCGAGTATTTCCGCGACGAAGAAGGCAAAGACGTTTTGTTCTTCGTTGATAACATTTTCCGCTTTACACAAGCGGGTTCCGAAGTGTCAGCGCTTCTTGGCCGTATTCCATCTGCCGTTGGTTACCAGCCGACTTTGGCCACAGAAATGGGCCAAATGCAGGAGCGGATTACGTCAACCAACAAAGGTTCGATTACATCCGTGCAGGCGATTTATGTGCCAGCCGATGACTTGACCGACCCTGCGCCAGCCACATCTTTTGCCCATTTGGACGCGACCACGGTTCTAAATCGCGCCATTTCTGAAAAAGGGATTTACCCTGCGGTTGACCCGCTTGATAGTACATCTCGTATCCTAGAGCCGCGCACCGTTGGTGAAGATCACTACGAAGTGGCCCGTATGGTTCAAGAAATCCTGCAAAAATATAAATCACTGCAAGACATCATCGCCATTCTTGGTATGGACGAGCTGTCCGAAGAAGATAAACTCGTGGTGGCGCGCGCGCGTAAAGTTGAGAAATTCCTTTCCCAGCCTTTCCACGTTGCTGAAATCTTTACAGGTTCCCCCGGTCTTTTGGTTGACCTTAAGGACACAGTGAAATCATTCCGCGGTGTTTGCGAAGGCGAATATGACCACATCCCAGAGCAAGCCTTCTACATGGTTGGCGGCATTGATGATGTGATCAAAAAAGCTGGTAAAATGGCAGCGGAAGCGGCTTAATGGCTGCTCCGCTCGACATTAAGGACTGTGTAAACACGCACTGTCCTAATTCGGGAAAGCTGGTGACGGCTGAAGGTTTGACGCTGTATAAAGGCAAAGTGGTCGGGTTTTGTAACCCAGGCTGCCGCGACACATTTGAGAACGCAGTTGCGATGTTTGAAGAAAGTATGAGCAAGTAAATGGCTGATAAATTACAATTTTCATTGGTGTCACCCGAGGCGGAATTGTTCTCTGGCGAGGTTGACCAAGTTGACGTGCCAGGCACTGAAGGTGATTTTGGCGTCTTTGCTGAGCACGCTCCGTTTATGGCTGCTATCCGCACAGGTGCCATAACTGTTTACAATGACGGCGAAGAAACCCGCTATATGGTGCAGGGCGGATTTGCTGATGTGATGCCTGATGGCCTAACTATTCTGGCCGAGCAGTGCACACCTATGAGTGACGTCAAAGCCGAAACCATCGCCGAAGAAATCGCTAAAGCCGAGCAAGATTTGGCTGCTGCCGAAGGCGATGCTACCCTTGATATTGCGCAACATCTCGACGGGCTTAATCAGCTTTCTGAAAGCTTGTAATTGCAAGCGCGCGTCATATGTGTGGCGCGCCGCCCCGATCACAATCTTAGTAAAACACCATGCGATACGATTAAGCTTGCCGCTGGCCTTGGCGTAGAGGGCGATGCCCATTACGGCAAAACCGTTAAGCACCGCTCGCGCGTGCGCAAAGACCCGGCCCAGCCAAATTTACGCCAAGTCCACCTTATCCACGCCGAGTTATTTGATGAAATGGCGGCGCTTGGTTTTGAGGTGAGCCCCGCAGATATGGGCGAAAATATTACCACGAGCGGGATTGATCTTCTTGGCCTGCCCGCAGGCACGCGCTTGTCTATCGGCGCAGATGTAATTGTTGAGATAACCGGCCTGCGCAACCCCTGCAACCAGATTAACGGCATAGCGCCAGGCCTGATGAGCGCCATGCTGGGCAAAGATGACGAGGGTAACCTCATCCGAAAATCTGGCGTTATGGGGATTGTCGTAAAGGGCGGTATAGTTAGTATTGACGATCATATCGGCATGACTATGCCTCATAAGCCCCATCGCAATTTACGGCCCGTTTGATATTGATTGAACCTTTAGCCAGAATATGGAATCATGGTCACAGGAATTTATTTTTGATACCGAGGTTGCTATGTATTCTAAGTTTATCGCTATATCGTCTTGTTTGCTTTTAACATCTTGTCTCACCGAAGGGACATCCCAATCACCTCAAGCAACTAAAACCAAGTCTGAGGCAACAGAAATTTGCACAGGAATGGGGCCGCAAACGCCTCGTGACATTACAAATGTTTTTGGCAAGAATTTGATGGAATTTACGATGGCACCTGCGTCATCCGAAATGAATCTTTGCAATATTCACACACATACGAACGCAGAACACAAAGGGCCAGGCTTTAGCGTTTTTGTCAATGATAGCAGTCATGGCGGGTATGCTTGTAATGATGCAAAAGATTTAACTGCCCAAGAACTATTAGACCCTTATCAAGGAAAAGGAGCCTATAAAGGCGTAAAACCTGGCGATACAATTGAGGTTCATTGGGTCTATTCATCTTGTGATATAGAGCCGGGTGAAGGTTTAGGGGCTTGTTTGTCGCAAACTTGTACAGATCCAATTTTGCGTGTAGAAACTCAGGTTTTCCTTGTTGTCAACGATCCAGTAAACGCACTTGATTTTACAATGATGGATTATCAGGGCAAAGCCTCAAATGGTAGACATCAACCAGGCATGATACCGTCTAATACTGGGAAGCCCGTTGTGTTTCGAGGGTCGACAACAGGAACAAGTTATACGCAGGCAAAATGCTCCCCCATGAAAGTTACTTGGAGTGTGCGTCCGCAATGCGCACGAGTTGACATAAGTTCTCTTCACCGTTGGGCGGAGCAAGGCAATGTCTTTAATGAGAAGAAATCTCACGGTGTCCGTCAATTAGTCACGGCGCCAGAATTACTCTCTCCCATTCAAGACTGAAAAATAGGTAGTTTATAAAGCTATCTAAATTTTCTTCATTACTTTGTGGTCGCCTAAATCACGGGCACCGAACGATTAATGAGTGTGTATCCAGAGATGACCTCATCACGGCAGTCTTACTGCCAACGCCCCATCAAAAATGGGCCTTTGTATAGTCAAAGTATAGTCAAAATTTCGCCTGCCGCTGGGCAAAATGCAAACACATTGAGCGCTATCAACAACATATGATCAAACGAAAATATATTCGAAACATTGGGGTGTTCGGGGTAGCGGCTGCTGCCCTTTGTCTCATCTATGGGTTCTTTATAGAGCCAAAAACCTTAGCCGTGCGGCATGTGACGGTTAAGTCAACCGAATGGCCGGGAGCGCCGTTAAAAATAGCGCTCATTGCAGACATCCATATTGGCGGTGAGCATGTAAGCGCCGCGCGGGCCGAACGCCTGACGGCAAAAATAAATGCCGAGAGCCCCGATATTATTTTACTCGCAGGCGATTATGTCAACGGGCACCTTACGCGCCATGAGCGCTCGGATGAGTTCAATACGGCCGTAGAGCAGGGTATTGGGTATCTAGGCGCGCTTGAGGCGCCGCTGGGTACATATGCCGTCATGGGTAATCATGATGCGTGGTATGATAATGAAGCGCTGAGCCAGTGGATCGAGAGTGCTAACATCTCTATTTTGGAAAATCAGAATAGAGACATCATGCATAAAGGGCGAACATTTTGTCTGGTCGGTCTTTCGGATTACGACACTGGTAGAGATGATAGGGCAGCAGTTACAAGATGCGCAGAGGGTCAAAGCCGCCTAGTCTTTATGCACTCGCCCGATAGCTTGAAATTGCTGCCAAGCGGAATAGCCCTTGCGCTGGCAGGCCACACTCATGGCGGACAGATAAATATTCCATTTATCGGGCGGCGCGTAACCGCTACGAAAATTGGGCATAAATATGCGTACGGCCTAAAACAATATGGAAACTTCCCAGTGTTTATTACGGCAGGTGTCGGTACATCTATGCTCCCAGCCCGCTTCCGCGCCCCGCCAGAGATTGTGATACTCACTTTGGTTTCTGAGTGATGACCGGAACATGCCGCACGGCCCATATAAATGCCAAAAGCGCTATAAATACGAGGCTACCTGCCAGTAAAAATGGTGCGCCCGGGAAGTAAATTTGCTTATCTGCGCCTGCGTAGCGGTAAAATAGCCATGTCATTAACAGCGGGCTTATCATCATAGCGATACCGCCTAGCGCGCCATTGGCGGCTTGAAGCTCACCTTGGGCGTTTTCGGCTACGCGAATTGACATCAGGTTTTGAATGGCTGGGCCCGCCAGCCCGCCAAGGGCGGCGGGCATAAGCCACAAATATCCGATGAACCCTGATGTTGCAAAGCTAAGGCCGATAAAAGCTGCGCCGTTCATAACGGTGCCGATAATTGCGCACTTAATCATACCTAGTTTTGGAATAGCGATACGAATGAGATAGCCTTGTACGAATGCGGACGCGATGCCAAAGAAGGCAAGTGACCAACCAACTTCACTGGGGCCCCATTTAAAGGCCTCCTTGGTGAAAAAAGCTAAGGCGCTTGGGTAGGCGAAGTGGGCGAAGGAAAATAAAAACATTACGAATAAAAACCCGCCCATTTGCGGCAAGGCTAATACGGATTTTAATGTGCCAAAGGCATTAGCGCGCGCCCAGCTAAAGGGCCTACGTTTAGCTTTTTCCAAAGTTTCGGGAAGAAAATAATATCCATAGATAACATTTATTAGGGATATAGCGGCGGCGGCGAAAAACGGTACGCGCGTGCCAAAATCTCCCAGTAGGCCACCAACAGCGGGGCCGAGAATAAACCCGATGCCAAAGGCTGCGCCAATCATACCGAAGTTTTGCGCTCGCTTTTCAGGCGGTGTAATATCTGCAATAAAGGCATTTGCGGTAGAGTAGGTTGCGCCTGTCGCGCCCGAGATTAGCCGCCCAATATAAAGAATTGTAATTGTGGGGGCGAGGCCCATAATAATATAATCCAAGCCAAGAGCAAACAGCGAGATGAGCATAACCTTACGGCGTCCGTAAGCATCAGAAAGCCCGCCTATAATGGGCATAAATACGAACTACATTAAGGCATAAATGAATGTTAAAGAGCCGCCATGGAGGGCTGCCTCATTAAGCGGTTGCCCCGTTAATTCGACTAAAAGATCAGGGAGTACGGGAATGATAATACCGAGCCCTATCGCGTCAATGGCAACTGCTATGACGATAAAAATTAGTGCGTTATTGCCGGCTGTTTTCATTGTTTTTCGCGGGCGAAATGCGCGAACTCTTTACACACACGATCATAAACGGGACGTTTGAAGGGGACAACCAGTTGTGGCGCGCGGGCTAGGGTTTCCCAGCGCCAATCTGTAAATTCAATTTGCTTATGGGCCGCAAGGTTTACATGCTTGGTCTTGCCCGTAAATTCATAAGCATACCATTTTTGCCGCTGGCCTAGCCAACCGCGCGCAGCTTTAGAGCCGCTAAAGCCGGGCGGGAAATCATAATAAAGCCAATCTTTGATACGGCCAAGGGGACGCACATATTGCGGGCCTATGCCCGTTTCTTCTTCTAGTTCGCGCAGTGCTGCGGCGCTGGGTTTTTCACCTTTGTCAATCCCGCCTTGGGGCATTTGCCAAATATAGGGGCCGCTGGCATTCTTGCGCCGCCCTAAGAATATTTGGCCATGTTTGTCAAATAGAGCAATTCCAGCTGCGGGCCGATATTTACTGTCATCACGGTTTTTCATTTATGGACTTTTAGCGCGTAGGATGCGGGCGCGAGTTCAGCCGTTTCTGGCTTGCTCGCCAGCCATGCAATAACGCCATCAATTGTGCCTTCGTATGAAAATCCCATACCTATTGGGATGTTGCCACCACTGCTCGTTTGCAAACCCGTGAGCGCAGTTCTAACGCTTTCTTGGTCATGTGTGTCCGCATCGATGAGCGTAGCCGCCGTTACGGCATTTAGGCCCTGCGATATGCTTAATGTATCAACCAAAGAGTTAGGGATAGCGCCGTCATAAATAAAGCCAAGGCCTGCATTGCGAATATGGGCGAGCACAGGGATTAGCGCTTTTTCATCTGTGACCAGTCCGTCACCGCCATAATTGGTCACGGCGAAATAACCCTCTGCGCGGCTGAGTAAATAGTCGAGGCTTTTGATGTTCTTACTCACTGGATTGGCTTGGGATAATGTATAGATACTGCCCGCTTCGCCCGCGTTCACGCCTTCCATGGGCAGCTCTATAATGACTTCATGACCTTTGGCCCGTGCTTTATTTATCCATGATTGCAGACCTGGGGCCTGTGCCGCGAATGAGAGTGTTACACTTCCAGGCAGGTCATCAATAGCCCGCTGGGTCAAAGCGGGGTTAAGCCCAAGTCCGCCAATGACAACTGAAATATATGTTTTGCCTGGCTGGGGTTTAAACGGCTTTGCGTAAACCCCTAATGCTTTGCGGCCATCTTCTGCTGGGTGCGGCACACGGCCATAGGGTGACAAGCGCGATAGGCCTTGTATTGGCGCGCGGGTGAGGGGTGACGAGCTATTGTTGCGTCCATCTAGCACTATAGTCTTTGGCGTAGCTGACGGCGTATCGGTTGATGAGCGGGCAGGGCCACCTATCATTGCCAAATTTTCAGTAGGGTTTTCGTCTGGAACGGTATTCTCAGGCGTCATTAAGTCTGGTAAATTTTGCTGTGCGCTTTGGATTGGTTCTGGCGCAGGCGGCAAAGGCAATTCTACAAGCGGGCCAGTATGCGCGGGTGCGTTTTTACCTTTATATTGAAGCCAGGTAAATGTGGAGAGTACGATTAAAGCAAGAAAGAGCACAGCACTTAAGCCATGCTTTTTTAAGGACGGTGGTTTCTTGCTTTGTCTTTGTAAATGATTCGCCATAGCTCATTGTTTATAGGCTGTGCATGGCAATGGCAATTGTGCTTTGCTGTAGTTACCAGCACAAGGCAGAGCGCGGGCCTAATTATTATAAGCTTGGCGTAAGCGGGACGTAAAATCAGCGCTTTTTAGGAGTTCAGCGGCGCGCTTTATTTGATAATCTTCATCATCTGGCCAATCTGCGGGTGGATACTCATGTACAGGCTGCTTTTGCGGGCGTGCGGCCCCCTCGGTTTTTTGAATAATAGCGTCAAGCGAATTTGGCAGGGTAGACTCGCGAATAGAAATGCGTTTCTTGCCATCATCAGGATATGATTCCACCCATATATCAGGCGTAATCCCAAGGCCCTGAATAGAACGCCCAGATGGCGTGAAGTAACGGGCAGTTGTCAGGCGCAAGGCACCAAGGCGTCCGCCTTGAAGCGGCATGACGGACTGTACGGAGCCTTTGCCAAAGGATTGTGTGCCTACAACCAAAGCCCGTCCACGGTCTTGCAGCGCACCCGCTACGATTTCAGATGCCGAGGCAGAATTACCATTGATCAATACGACAAGTGGAATATTTGTTAAGAGCTCTCCGTGCTTAGCATGATAGCGTTCATCTTCCTCAGCATGGCGTCCTCGGACAGAGACAACTTCACCGCCATCTAAAAAATGCCCTGCGACATCAACGCTTTGTAGCAGTAGGCCGCCACCATTATTGCGGATGTCTAAGATTAAGCCTGGGATGGGCCCGCCATTTTCTTCTTCGAGTAACCCGATAGCTTCTTGAAGGTCACGGGTTACATTGTCGTTATTAAAGGTTTCAAGATATATATAGCCAACGCCTTCATACATACGCTGGCGGACAGCGCGGCTTTGGATGACTTCGCGTACGATTTTTATATCGCGCGGTGCGAGCCCTGGCGTTTTCACCGTAATTGTAATGGCGTCACCCGCAAGGCCGCGCATGTCCTCTACCGCCTCGTCAAGGGTTTGCCCCATAATCGGGTTGCCTTCAATGTGGGTGATGAGGTCGCCAGCTTTCATGCCCGCGCGTGCAGCAGGCGCGCCTTTGTTGGCATAGCCAACTTTAATCAGGCCATCTTGCATGGTGATTTCAATGCCGAGGCCGCCATATTCGCGCCGAGTTTTCTCCATATCTTTTTCAAAAGCCTTGGGGGGGACATAGCGTGAATGTGGGTCAAGAGATTGCAGCGCTCCATTTAGAGCATGAGCGATTAACTCGTCATCAGAAACCTCTTCCACATAGCCATATTGAACACGGGCCAACACATCAGAGAACAACAATAGCTGTTGGTAAATTTTAGTGGGTGCAGGTGATTTTGATGACGCAAATGTACCTGCTGTCACGCCAATGATCATGCCAAGTGTAACGAGCCCCGTTAAGCGCGCGGTTTTTTTTATAGACACTGCCACAAAGCTAACCTTTGGTTTCGGCCAATAGTTTTTTATAGCTACCGTCCTTAAGAATAGTAATCGCGCTTTGGAGTTGGTAATCGTCCTCAACGTCATAACCTTCTGGTGGATACTGAATAATCGACTCATCGCTTTCTGATGAGCTATTTTCGTTTTCAATAGCATTGGGAAGGTCAGCTTCGCGAAGGCGTTTTCTAGCGTCTTCATCTTCGAGTGCATAGGACACAGCAATATCTGGCGTTATGCCTGTGCCTTGAATAGAGCGTCCTGCGGGTGTGTAATAGCGCGCAGTTGTTAGCCGAAGTGCGCCGTCTCTACCGCCGCGCAAAGGAATGATTGACTGCACAGACCCTTTACCAAATGAAGTCATGCCAAGAATAATGGCGCGGTGACGGTCTTGCAACGCACCTGCAACGATTTCAGATGCTGAAGCTGATGAGCCATCAATGACTACAATGACGGGGACACCTTTTAACAATTGACCTTTTTTTGCGTTATAACGCTCCGTGTCTTGTTCGTGGCGCCCGCGCGTTGAAACAACTTCGCCGCCGTCCAAAAATGCGCTACTGACTTTGATGGACTGGTCAAGAAGTCCTCCTGGATTGCCGCGCAAGTCAATAATAACCCCAGGGATTTTGCCGCCAAACTCATCTTCTAGGGCCTTTACCGCGTCTTTGAGGGAGCTATATGTTTTTTCGTTGAATTGTGAAATGCGTAGATAGCCAACGCCGTCTTTAACTTCATATTTGACGACTTTACGCTCAATGATTTCGCGTGTCATTGTAATGTCCATAGGGTCTTCGCCCTCGCGCACGACAGTGACAGTAATCGCCTCGCCAGGTTTACCGCGCATACGGTCTACGGCTTCGGTAAGGCTTAGGCCAAGTATGTTTTCGCCATCAATAGCCGTCAAATAATCGCCAGACTTAATACCTGCTCTTTTTGCAGGCGTATCATCAATCGGGGAGACAACTTTGACAACGCCTTCTTCCATGGTCACTTCCATGCCAAGGCCGCCATATTCACCTGATGTCGTAATTTGCAAATCGTCAAACCTGTCAGGGCTAACATAGCTAGAATGCGGATCTAGGCCTTGCAGCATGCCATTGATGGCATCATCGATTAACTCGTCATTCTCAACAGGAACCACATAATCATTGCGAACACGCGCCATAACATCTGCGAATAAATCGAGCTGTTCGAATGTATGCTCAGGGCTGGATTTTTCTACTGCGCTCGCGCTTTGCTTGGTCGCAGAGAATGCAAATAAAGCACTGGCGGCAACGATACCGATTGTGGGTAAAATGTATTTCATTCCTGTCTCCAAGGCTAATATAATAAGGGTATTATTTTGTATTTAACGTTTAGTCTATCGGGTTGGCGGCGACTGCGCCAGTGGTTAACTGGGTTAATTATGTGAAAATATGCTCACAAATTTATTACTTTTGTGTTGCTATAGCTTCGCCAACCCACGGCTTGGGGTCAATGCTGGTCTTGTTTTTTCGAAATTCCATAAATAGCTCAGGTTTTTGTGTGCCGTTTTGTGGCATAACGCCCAAAGGCTCGCCAGCTTTGACGAGTGTGCCAGCTTGTGTAAACACTGCGCCTAAGCCGCTTAAGACGATAAAATAGCCATCGCCGACATTCATGATGATAACATGATCATTGTTAAACAGCCCCGCATATTCGATACGGCCTGGGAATGGGGAGATGACTTGCGCCTTAAAATTAGTCGTTAACGTTATGCCCTTTGCGGCTCCGCTACCAGGAATAGGCGTGCCAAATCTGCGCGTAAGACTCCCGAAAACGGGGAGAGGCAACTCGCCTCTAGCATCAGCGAAACGCATACTCGCGGGCGGAACATATATAGGCGTAGATCTGCGGCGTTTTTTTGGTTTCATGCGCGGGGTTGGGTCAGGGTTCTGTGCAGACGGTTTGAGGCGCGGCGTTATATCAGCCGCATTATCTTCAAATGTTGCAATAAGATCGCGCAATGTGCTTGCTTCGGCGGCAAGCTCATTTGCTTCTTTTACTTTCTTCGCACGGTCTTGATCAAGTTTGGTATTGAGGGCTGATTTTTTGGATAAAGTGCCCTTGATATTGATAAGCCGCGTGTCAACTTCTTGTGCGTTATTGGCAATATCACGGCGCTGTTTATCCATATTTGTTCGCGTCGTTTCCAGGTCGGTCAGGCGCTGTTTTAATATGTCAGAGCGGGCTTGCAATTCTAGGCTGATACCACGTAGGAGCATGGCTGCGCGGGTGGCGCTTTTAACATTCCCTGGTGTGACCAAAAAAGCGGGCGGCGGATTATGTTCTATACGTTGCATAGCGGCAAGCGTATCGGCTAAGGCGCGCCTATCTTCTAAAATAAGAGCCAATAGATCGCGCTCCTCACGTTCAAGTTCTTTGAGGCGCTTGCTCGCCGTGTTTTGTGCTTTTTCATAGCTGCGGCTTTGGGCGCTTGCGGTGACGAGATCGTCTTGTAGGACATCGATTTGTTTCGTTAATTGTACTTGCTCTGCGCTCAGCCGTTTGGCTTCGGCTTCTGCCTGCTTTTGCCTTGTTGTTAAATCGTCAAGTTTTTCAGGGTCCGCAGTTTGCGCCATGCAAAGCGGTACAGCCATTAGAAAAGACAACAATAATAATATAATACGGCTCATATGGATAAACTTAATGAGATAAGGTGTATCACTCCTTAATCTCTGTGATAGGGCGTGCCGGCCATAATTGAAAGAGCGCGGTAAATTTGCTCGGCAAGCATCACCCGCACCAACTTATGTGGCCATGTTTGGGTTCCAAAGCTCCATTTGATTGTGCCTGGGGGTAGGGCGCTTTGCTCAAACCCGTCCGCGCCGCCAATAGTGACCATGATTTCTTTGCGCCCATCGTCGCGCCACGCAGTGATTTGCTGCGCTATTTTCCGCGATGTCATGGATTTTCCGCGTTCATCAAGTGCGATGAAGACATTTGCCCCAGCAAAGCCCGCGCTCAAGGCCATGGTTTCGTCTTTGCGAGATTTCGCGCTGCGTAGATCTATGGCGCTTTCAGTTATGGAAGGAATGCCAAGCCCGCGTCCAAGTCCGTTGGCGCGGCGTAAATAATCATCTATCAAATCACGTTCTGGGCCTGATTTAATAAGGCCTGCAGCGCGAAGTGTTATTTTCATGCGCCTGTCTGGGGTGCGGTATCACTTACTGGCGGGACAGACCACATTTTTTCAAGTGCATAATATTCACGAACTTCAGGGCGAAATAGGTGCAAAATAACATCGCCAGCATCAATCAAGACCCAATCGCATTGCTCAAGGCCTTCAATGCCTAATTTGTCTTCACCGACGTCTTTCAGGCCGCGTTTTACATAATCGGCGAGCGCGCTAACATGGCGGTTAGAGCGTCCAGAGGCGACGATCATATCATCGCAAATAGATGATTTTTCACGTAAGTCCAGCCGTACAATATCTTCTGCACTTTGTTCTTCGAGAATTTCAATTATTTTCGCAGCCACATTAGGCCCGGTTTTGGTTTTACTGGGGCCACCTTTGGTGGTTTTTCCAGATGCGCGTGTAGCGCTGTTATTCTTGGTCAGTGTAGTCTCCATTTATGACACGCCTTATCTTATACCTTAGTCTTAGTGTCAAGGCTATGACGTTTTTGTATTTTCTCTAATTGCAGTGGAGCTGAGTGGGTTGAGTGGCGGCGTTAGATATGTCCAGGCAGGGGCTTTATGCCATGCTAATGTATGAGATTGGGTTTCTGGAATGCGGGCAAAATTATACTGCCGCGCTGCGGGGCTAAGGCGGGCTTTAAGCGTGTCTGAGCTTTTTTGGCCGGGGCGCGCGATAACAGCTATCGGAACGCTTTCCATTATCTCGCGCCATCCTTTCCACTGCGTAATTTGGCGCAAATTATCAGCGCCCATCAGAAAAACAAAGTGATGTCGTGGCCAGCGTTTTTTTGCAAGCCGTAATGTATCGACGGTGAATTGTGTGCCAAATTCACGTTCCATATGACTAATATTCATGCGCGGCGGTAATCCCAAATCACGTACACTTTTCACACGCTTTTCGTAAGCTGGCTGCTTGGGTTTTAAGGGGTTTTGCGGACTGACCATCCACCATATGCGGTCAAGATCAAGCTGCTGCAACCCGCACTGGGCTACATGAAGATGTCCCCTATGGGCGGGGTTAAAGGAGCCGCCAAATAAGCCTATCGTTTGGCCGTCATTGCTCAAGGCCTTACCTGCCCATTGCCTAGAACATGGTATTTATAAGACGTAAGGTGCTGCGCCCCGACGGGGCCGCGCGCGTGCAAGCGTCCCGTTGCAATGCCGATTTCTGCGCCAAACCCAAACTCGCCGCCATCAGCATATTGGGTTGACGCATTGTGCATGACGATAGCGCTGTCGACACTCGCAAGAAATTTTTCGGAGGCGGCAGTGTTATCAGTAACAATGGCGTCTGTATGGTTGCTTCCATATTTGGCGATATGGGTCAGAGCGGCATCAATATCGTCTACGATTTTAATGTTGAGTACCGCGTCCAAATATTCTGTTTGAAAGTCGGCCTCATTTGCGAGATCAATGCCGTTAATGGCGCCGCGCGCGCGCTCGTCACCTTTAATCTTGCAGCCTGCCTCTTGCAGCGCGCTCACGAGGGAGGGGAGCATATGCAAGGCGTCTTCATCGAGCAGCATTGTTTCGGTAGACCCGCATATCCCTGTGCGGCGCATTTTTGCATTCACAATGATTTTACGTGCCATATCGGGGTTGGCGTCTTTGTGAATATAGGTATGATTGCGCCCCTCCAGGTGGGCAAGCACAGGCACGCGTGCGTCTTGCTGAACGCGAGCGACAAGGCCCTTGCCGCCGCGCGGAATGATTAAATCTATGGCGCCGCCTAGGCCCGCAAGCATATGCCCAACGGCCTCTCTGTCAGTAGTTGGAACATACTGAACGCACGTTTCTGGCAGCCCTACATCCAGCAGGCCCTGCGTTATTGCCTTATGAATTGCTGTGTTCGATCTTACAGCCTCAGACCCACCCCGTAAGATACAGGCATTTGCAGATTTGATGCACAATGACGCTGCATCTGCGGTTACATTTGGGCGGCTTTCATAAATCATCCCGATCACACCAATGGGTGTGCGTACTTTGGCAAAGGTCAAGCCATTTGGCTGCGTCCAGCGCTCATCTTCATGGCCAATTGGGTCGGGCAGGGCGGCGACATCTTCTAGGCTTGCTGCAACGGCCTCTATGCGCATGGGGTCTAACCACAAGCGGTCAAGCATAGCTGATGAAAGGCCTCTCTCTTTTGCGGCCTTCATGTCTAATTTATTCGCAGCCTCAATATCATTTGCCCGTTCGCGGACGCGCGCCGCCATGGCCAATATGGCTTTTTGGCGTATGTCCACACTCGCAAGGCGTAGGCTATTCGCAGCCTTTCGCGCCTGCCTGCCAAGGCGTAATAGCTGTGTTTCCAGTTCGTTATGGCTCATGATGATAACACCAAATTATCGCGGTGAATAAGGGCTGCGCCGCCATCATAACCAAGAACGTCCTCTATGTCGCTAGATTTTAACCCCATAATTTTACGCGCGTCTTCAGCGTTATAACTGGTTAACCCTTTGCCAGTTTCATGGCCGTCTTGCGTGCAAATAAGCACGGGCTCGCCCTTATCAAACTCCCCTTTAATGGCCACGACGCCAGCGCTAAGGAGGCTCTTACCTTTCCTTAGTGCCGCAAGCGCGCCATCATCAAGATGTAGTTTTCCACTCGTCGCTAACGCGCCAGCTATCCATTGTTTTCGCGCTTTTTGGGGCGATGTAATTGCTGTAAACCAGCTGGATTTTGTTGTCTCATTCATTAAGGCGCGAAGTGGATGTAGGCTGTTACCTTTTGCAATCACCAAAGCACAGCCAGATTGAGTAGCTATCTTTGCCGCGAGCAATTTAGTGGCCATGCCGCCACTTCCTGTGCCGCGCATTTGGTTGGCACCACCGCCCATTGCCATTATCTCGGGCGTTATATTTTCTATAAGAGGAATATGGGCTGCATGGGCATTCTGGCTTGGGTCTTTGTCATAAAGACCGTCGACATCAGAGAGCAGCACGAGCAAATCTGCGCCGATCATTTGCGCAACGCGTGCCGCTAA
>Ga0209633_10002507_pt1 | contig 17657 bp, 20 predicted proteins | sample Cruoilmetagenom1_FD_187290 | JGI IMG/M metagenome (GOLD analysis project Ga0209633, IMG submission 187290) | Oil polluted marine microbial communities from Coal Oil Point, Santa Barbara, California, USA - Sample 1 (SPAdes) (version 2) | ecosystem: Environmental > Aquatic > Marine > Oil seeps ... | reverse complement strand
TACAATCTCGCCTCTTTCCGGCCAGTTGTATCCTCTGTGGCGTAGCGGGCCAAACCGGCATCGATCTCTGCCCGGCCTGTCAGGCCGACCTGCCCCTCATCTCACCCGCCTGCCAGAGTTGCGGTATGCCGCTTTCAGGGAGTGAGCACTCGCTTTGCGGTGAATGCCTGCAAACACCCCCGCCTTATCAACGCACCATCAGCCCCTATTACTACCAGCCGCCTCTGATTCCACTCATCACCCAATTCAAGTTCAACCATCGAGTGGTGATGGCCCGGATCCTCGCCGCATTGCTGGCAAGGCATATAGACACAACAGAGAAAAAACCGGAGTGCATCATCCCCGTGCCCCTGCACCCACGCCGCCTGCGTGAGCGGGGCTATAACCAGTCACAGGAGATCGCCCGGCTGCTGGGCAAGACCCTCGATATCCCCATTGACTATCAACTTTGCCAACGCACCCGCTACACCGCGCCGCAAACCGGCCTCGTCGCCAAAGAACGTAAACGCAATGTCAAAAATGCCTTTGGCCTGACCGAGACATGCCAATATAAACATGTCGCGATCCTCGATGATGTCATCACCACCGGCCATACCGTCACCGAGCTGGCCAGGCTGTTGCGTAAAAACGGGGTTGAAGAAATCGAGGTGTGGAGTGTGGCTCGGGCGGTACCTGACTAAAAAGTTCACCACCAAGACGCCAAGGCACCAAGAAAAGCAAAAAATTATTGTAAGGACGAACCTTAGTGTTTGCGCTTTATTTATTGGTCAAACTCGCCTGTCTGCCCCTTAGCTCTAGGTGCCTTAAAATTGATTTAAATGTTTTTAACTTGGTGCCTTGGCGTCTTGGCGGTGAGAAGTTTTTTAGGTTTTCTTCGCGACTTCGTGGTGAGTTCTTTATTTTAGAAACGATATTTCATGTCGAGGAACAGCGTTTGCACATCCAGCGTATCGTTAAAGTTCTGCTGCTCATCCGATATTTGTTGATGCTGCCAACCGCCTTCCAGACCCAGGCCACTCTTCCATTTATAGGAAAGTTTGGCGCGGTAATCATACTCGGAATTAGCCCGGTCGGTGTTATAAGTCCCGCTGACTCCGGCCTTGAAACCACTGAAAGGCAGATCAAACACGGCGGCAGCATGTAGCAGGGTCCTGGTTTCAGAGGGATCGATACTCAGCCAGTCATGCTCATAGGCATAAACCTGATCGGTCTGTGTCGGCTGCTCTTCCTGTAATCGCAGGTTCACACCCAGATCGATGCTGACCCCTTGCCGGTGAAGGGGATAATAGAAAATGGCGTCGTAACTACGAAATTTGGCATCAGTTTGTATCGAGCGAGAGGTGGTTTTGGTATCGCTTGGGCTGACCAGTGTTGAAGATAGTTGGGGGTTGAGCAGGGACTCGTTGGTCTGAAACTTAAAGGACAACGGCAGGCTTTCACTGCTGTGATCCTGGGCGACAACATTGGCCGTCAGACCGATGCCTATCAATAAAAACCACACCTGTAACAGGCCTTGTCGCATTACCGCTCCTTTCGTCACATCCATGTTAGATTTATCTGCGCTTAAATCAGTCACTTTTACCAGTGACGAATTCTCAGTATAACTCAAATTTTAGGCAATAATTCCACACAATTAGTTCAAGAATTAGCATTTCTCGTCGATCGGCTTCACAGGTACTCAAACAACAGACCGAGAAAAATCAACATTCCCACGCGGTTGTTGCTCAAAAAGGCCTTGAAACACTGGCGTGGCTCGCGCTGGTGAATCAGATATTGATGCCAGACGGCAAAACCCAGGGCGAACACCAGGCCCATATAATAGGAATAGCCCAGCCCAAGTTGTGCGCCGACCAGGAGCAGACCGGCAAACATCACCAGTTGTAACAGACCGATAATCAGCTGGTCGGCATCGCCGAACAATATTGCCGTGGATTTTACGCCGACTTGCAGGTCATCCTCTCTATCCACCATGGCGTACATGGTGTCGTAGATCACCGCCCATAAAATGGTGACCACATACAGCAGCCAGGCGATCTTCGGCAGAGAACCGGTCTGCGCGGCAAAGGCCATGGGCACCGCCCAACCAAAGGCCATGCCCAGCACCACCTGAGGCAGATGGGTGTAGCGCTTCATAAAGGGATAGACCGTGGCCAGGGCCACACCACCAAAGGACAGGGCAATGGTGAACTTGTCCAGGGTCAGCACCAGACCGAAGGCCGTCAGGCACAGGACCGCAAACAGTGTCAACGCCTCACGGGGTGTGACCTTGCCCGCCGCAATCGGCCGCAGCCTGGTGCGCGCCACATGCGGGTCGATATCCCGATCGGCATAGTCGTTAATCACACAACCGGCGGCGCGCATCAACACCACACCGCTGACAAACACAAATAACACGTAGGGGTCGGGTCGGCCTTCACCAGCAATCCACAGGGCCCACAGCGTCGGCCACAGCAGCAGCAAAATGCCGATGGGGCGATCAAAACGGGTCAGCAGGTAATATTGATGAAGACGGTCTTTTATAACGGCGGTATTCATGCCGGGCATTGTAGCAAGGAAAACAAGATCTTCACCACGAAGACTCGAAGTCGCGACGAAAACCTAAAAAGCTTTTACCACCAAGACGCCAAGGCACCAAGAAAAAATATCCACCACAGAGAACACAGAGAAAAGAAGACTAAATCTCGTACCCACGCGCCAGCGTGGGAACAAGAAAAATAAACGGTTTTCTTGGAGCCCTGGCGTCTTGGCGGTGAGGATTTTTAGGTTTTTTTCGAGTCTTCGTGGTGAGGCTTTTATCCAATAAGGGGAATACCCGGCAAAAAGATTTCACTCACGAGTAAAGGCTTGTCATGCAAATAAAACACCGAGCGCCGACCCCATATCGTCGTCGGATCATAAGTTAATCTTGCCGTGGCGGTATGAAACAGGCGTTGTCCCTGGCGTATCTCGGCCACTTCGACTTCGCTGCGGCGCATGGTCGGTTCGGCAAACAATACCGCACCCAGCGGTTTGTTTTGTAAATGGGCAAGATGCTTTTCCTTGCCGTGCAGGGTGGCATGGGGGATCACGGTGCGGGCGAACACCCAGGGCGTATCATTGCAATAGAGATAGACCTGTCTGATCAGGGCATGTCGACCGGCGCCTGTTTTCAGGCACTGTTCTTCATTCAACATCGGTCGTTGCCAACCCTGCGAAATCACCTCGACCCGAAACTGGCCATTGCAGGCAGCGATGATGCGCGCGGTCAATGACGTGGCATCAAACAACCAGGGGGCAATCCCGTCAGGCACCTGCCCGGCAAACAGATAACGCTCGGCCCGCCAGATCGGTTCAAAGGCATGTTGCCCGAAACGGCTGGGGTGATGATGGGTCACGGAAAGTCGGTTACGTCTGGCTCGCATTTCTTTTCAGCTTTCGATGAGGGTTAAACTTCGGCATAGCGAGTTGATTCACCTATCCAACGATTGATTAAGGGCTCCACCTGGGCAGGCTGCGACTTTAACAGGATATCGGCGCACTGCATAACCTTGGGGATCAGGCTTTGGTCCCGTTGCAGGTCGGCGATACGCAATTGCAACATACCGGTCTGGCGCGTACCCAGCACCTCACCGGGGCCGCGCAATTCCAGATCCTTACGGGCGATGACAAAACCATCGTTGCTCTCGCGCATCACCGCCAGGCGTTGGCGGGCGTTTTGCGACAGACTGCCCTGATACATCAACACACAGGCACTCTCCTGAGAACCGCGCCCGACCCGACCACGCAACTGATGTAATTGCGACAACCCAAGCCGTTCGGCATTTTCGATAATCATCAGACTGGCATTGGGCACATCGACCCCGACCTCGATCACCGTGGTGGCCACCAGCAGGTCAATCTCGCCGTTCTTGAAGTGCCGCATCACCAGTTCCTTCTGTTCCGGCTTCATGCGGCCATGCACCAGACCGACTCGGATATCCCCTAGGGCCTCAGTCAATAAAGTCGCCGTATCTTCTGCCGCCTGACATTGCAGTTTTTCCGATTCCTCGATCAGGGTACAGACCCAATAGACCTGCCGCCCATCGCGGCAGACGTGTTCCACACGTTGCACCACATCCTCACGACGGTTATCGGGGAGCACCACGGTCTCCACCGGCTTGCGTCCCGGTGGCAGCTCATCGATCACCGAACAATCCAGATCGGCATACACCGTCATGGACAAGGTGCGCGGGATGGGTGTGGCGGTCATGATCAACTGATGGGGATACTGACCATCATTCGCGCCCTTCTCACGCAGAGACATGCGTTGATGCACCCCGAAGCGATGTTGTTCATCGACAATGATCAAACCCAACTCACTGAAGTTGACCCCTTCCTGAAACAGGGCATGGGTGCCAACGATCACGCGCGCCTTGCCAAGGTCGATCGCTTCCAGTGTCTCCCGGCGTGGTTTGGTTTTCAGTTTGCCCGACAACCAGGCGACCTCGATGCCCAAGGGCTCAAGCCAATCGGAAAAATTACGAAAGTGTTGCTCGGCGAGGATCTCCGTCGGGGCCATCAAGGCCGCCTGATAACCCGACTCCACCGCCCGCAGGGCCGCCAGCGCGGCGACCACGGTCTTACCCGAGCCGACATCCCCCTGCACCAGTCGCTGCATAGGCATCGGCTTGTGCAGATCGGTTTCGATCTCATCGACCACACGTTGTTGTGCCTTGGTCAGTTCAAACGGTAAGCCTTGTTTGAAGGCGGTGACCAGTTCATCGTTACCGGTTAATACCGGTGCGGCATGTTGTTGGGCGCGATGGCGCAACTTACGCAGGCTCAGGGTATGGGCCAGCAATTCTTCAAAGGCCAGTCGCCGCTGACTGATGTGACCACCCTCGGCCAGAATATCCAATGGTGCATCGGGTGGCGGGCGATGGACATATAATAGGGAGTCACGCAACGAGGTATAACCCAACCCGTCCTGAATATCATCCGGCAGAAATTCATCCAGCTTCAGGGTATTGTCGCGCAGCAGGTCGATCACCTGCTCGGTCAGATTACGCAGACTTAGTTGATGCAAACCCTCGGTGGTGGGATAGATCGACGTCAGGTGTTCCTGCACCTCGGGCACACTCTCGGCCTCGACGATTTGATACTCGGGATGCACCAGCTCCAGCATCTGTTTACCGGTACGCACCTCACCATAACATCGGATCGTCGCCCCGCGCGTCAGGGCCTGTTGTTGCTGTGCATTAAAATGAAAAAACCGCAGGCCGATGGAACCGGTACCATCACTGATGCGCGACACCAGCATCCGCCGTCGCGCAAACTTGATCTCCGTCAGCAAGACCTTACCCTGCACCACCGCCGTCTCACCCAGGCGCAAACTGCCGATCGGTACGATGCGCGTGCGATCTTCATATCGCAGGGGCAAATGAAACAGCAGATCCTGAATATTATGAATACCGATTTTTTGCAAGCGCTCAGCCACCTTCGGCCCCACACCCTTTAAGCGGGTGAGCGACAGATCATCGGTGCGGGAGTTCTCTGCAACAGGGCTCATTATTTAACTGCTAACTCATAATCAGTGACTTGGGGGGCTCGTCACTCGCGACTCGGCACTCGTTACTGTACTTGATAACGCCTATGCGTTATCAAGTACAAGCACCGCATCCATCTCCACCCCCGCACCCTTCGGCAACGACGCCACCCCAATCGCCGCCCGCGCCGGATACGGCTGTTGAAAATACTCCGCCATGATCTCATTCACCGTTGGAAAGTGCGACAGGTCGGTCAAAAAGATATTCAGCTTGGCGATGTCCTTCAGATCCCCCCCAGCCGCCTGCGCCACTGCCTGCAGGTTATCAAACACCCGCCGGATCTGCGCCGACATATCCCCATCCACCAGTTCCATGGTCTCCGGTACCAGGGGGATCTGCCCCGACATATACACCGTACCCCCCGTCTTCACCGCCTGCGAATACGTCCCAATCGCCTGCGGCGCCTTATCGGTATGGATGATTTCTCTGCTCATTAGACACCTCTGATGTTCTATATATTAATTGGCTAATACTACGGTATTCGGAGCCTGGAATGTAGATCGGGAAATAAGCTTATATCGGGAAATCTGGTGGCAGACTGCCCAATTTAAGGTCAGATTACCATTCACATACAATTTTGTGGTAAATAGATATTAATAATAATGATCAACTGCCATATTTTCAGCTAAAACCGGAGTTAGGTGACATGACGCCTAATAAGGTAAATTACGTCATGTCGTCTATATAACTGTTATGTGAGAAAGCATGGAACAGCCAACAATAGAGACTGAGAGATTATTATTGCGCCCGTTTTCTGTCGAGGACGCTAACGTCGTACAGCAGTTAGCAGGAAAGCGAAAAGTTTCCGATACTACAATGAATATTCCGCATCCATATACTGATGGAATGGCTGAAAGCTGGATTTCAACACATCCAAGCAACTGGGAAAATCGCACAGGAGTTACCTACGCGATCACCATAAAGGATTCGAAAGAATTAATTGGTACAGTAAGCTTGTCGAAGATCAACGGAGCTCAGTCCGAGTTAGGTTATTGGGTAGGTATTCCGTTCTGGAATATGGGTTACTGTTCTGAAGCGGCTTCAGCTCTTATCGAATTCGCATCTCGCACTATTGGGATTACAAGCGTACGTGCGGTGCATTTAACGAGTAATCCTGCTTCCGGCAGAGTTCTGCAAAAATTGGGGATGCGCCATGTTGAAAAAAGCCAAACACCCGATCGTAATGGACTGATGGCGGGTATCGAGATTTATGAAACCACAAGCACATAACAAGCACACCCAGTTCGCCGCTGCGCGGCTGGTGTGCGGCGTTAGGCCGCTAAATGGCAAAAACCAAGGACCTCACAGGCGATGAAAAATAAACAACGGTACTCAACTGCTGAGGTTACATCGGCAATTCGGGCGATGCACTTACTGTACGATCAACCTGTGGTCTTCAATGATCCATACGCTCTTCGATTAACCAGTCCTGCTTTACGTCGAATTTGCCAAAGCCGATTTTTTCAATGGCTCTTAAGAAGGAAATTCATTTCTAAAACACTTCGACCTATTTCTGGTCAGGTTTTATCTCGAGCGAAATACGTCGAGGATAAGCTTGAGCAGGCAGTGCCAAAAGGAATTTCTCAGTATGTTATCATCGGCGCAGGATTCGACTCATTCTGTCTTCGTCGTCCAGATTTCTCAGCGGGTCTTCGTATTTACGAGATAGATCATCCTGTTACTCAGCAGGTTAAACGAAAACGTCTTATGGAGATTTTAGATTCCTCTCCTAAGGGAGTTGAGTTCCTTGCCATAGACCTTGAGAAGCGGACAATAGCCGACGTGCTCTCTGACTCCTCCTTCTTGAAAGATGAGAAAACGTTTTTTTCCTGGCTTGGAACAGTCCCGTATCTTTCAGAAGACGCGGTTTTCACTGTATTGCGTGATCTTGCTTCTTTTGCGGCAGGGGGAAGCGAAATAGTATTTGATTACTTAATTCCAACATATCAGATGACTTTGGAAGATCGTCAGGCTTTGGGCAGGGGAATGCGAATAATAGAGCGCTGGGGAGAACCTGTTAAGTCTTTTTTTGAACCGGACGAATTCCTGGATGAGGTGTCCAGTCTTGGCTATCACATTTTCGAAAATCAATCGCCAGCTGAACTGAATAAAAGATATTTTTTTGATCGTTCAGACAATCTTGCGACTCATTCGGCTGCGTACATCATACACGCGGCAATCATTAAAGATTAATAAAATATCCATTGTGGTGTTTATCTCCTAACAAAAGGCTGCAGCGGACGGCTATCGCCGCCGCTGAGCCCAGTGTTGAAACCCGGGTCAGAACTCAATACCTCCTAATATTCGCCATCATTAATATTCAAATGATTAAAATTCATCACAATTAACTATGTATTTTTATTATCCATATATTTATCATTGGGCAGCTAAAGTTTAAAATCTCACATACTAATTAATGCAGGAATCAAGGATGACAAAAATCAAATACAATTTATTCGCCTTAATCCCTGTACTTGCTATTCTGGTCCAACTTGGAGCCTGCTCTAAACCCAAACCAGTAAACAAGGCTAAAGTTGCCACATCTTTTGTTCTGGCCATCAATCAGAATGACACCAAAATTGTAGCTAAACTATCCGGCACCCCGATTTCAATAAGAAATCAGGAATGGGAAAGCGCACAGGACGGCCAAGGCTTTGCAAAACCCGGGTCAGAGAACAATACTTCGTAATATTCGCCATCACTATATTCAAGAAAACCCGGGGCAGAACCCAGTACTTTTAAATATTCGTTACGACTAATATTCAAAATCTGAAATTCATCACATTTTTATATTTCTTTCCACACTCATTACATTTATTATCACCTATACAGTATCAGGAAATATATTCGTCAAAGGGAGAACTAAAAATGCCAGAGCATTACTCACTAGAAAAAGATGTCACATTACCCATCGACATCAAGGCAAAAGTTAAAAAAATTGCTGATAAGTACCATTCATTTACTAAAAAAGATATTGTTGTCACCAGTGGTATACGTACATCCCAAAGCCAGGCCGATGCAATGTATGGGAAATTATCTGGGGGAGATAAATTAACAGTATATGGACAACAGACCGCTGCACAAAAAATTCGCAAAATATATGATGCCGCTGTAAAGGCCAAAAAGACAAAGGATCAGATTATTGCGGACATCAAATCTGAAATCGATGATCAAATCAAAAAACAGATATATATCTCAAAGCATCTACGAAAAGGTGCGATTGATGTTAGAAGCCGTGATATGTCAAATACTGAAAAAGACAAATTAAAATTAGCGGCAAAAGGTATTGCCATAAAAGTTATTCTTGAAACAACCCCGCCTCACTTTCATCTACAGCTCTAAAGGATAGCATGATGAAAAACACATTAATCAATATAAGTATTCATATTCTTTTGGTGTTTATGCTTGCTAGCTGTACACAAGAGGATAAATCCAACTATTCAAATAATGAGAAGATCACAGGTCTTTCACTAAGCTCAAATCAAGTTACTACCTCAGATACACTAGTCCTAACATTTCCACAAAAACACCCCGCCAGGCTTGCCATCAAAGATCCAAAAGACCGCTACTTTATCCTCCATGACGAAGCACTTAACACTCCTTTAATGTCACACAAGCAATACATGCAAACCACAACACTATCAATAAAAGTTTCTAAAATAACCGGCGTGACATGGATTAATGGAAAACGCACTAATAAGCAGGTTTTCAGCGTACCGGGAGAATACATGATTTATATGGCAGATAATCTGGAAACAGAACCAGAAAATACGTTCTATTTAATGAAATCAATAATATACAAATAATAAACTTTACCTATTTTTTAGGCCAGTAGGTTGGGGTGAAGGATGAACCCCAACACATTAAACATCCTGGCCAAAGATATTTGTGATGGTGACCGTTTCGTCAGCTTGCTCATAAAAAACCAGGCGCAACCTTTTCAATCCTCCTACCAACATCGCATTTACAAGTCTTTTTGATCGGTTATTGCTATTCAATTTTTGTTGGGGTTCATCCTTCACCCCAACCTACCCGGCAGCCTCATCCAGATAATCTCTCTAACCATTATCACGCCGATCATTTTCAATCAAGCAGGATAATTTACTTTTTCTTTGTTTTACTACCTGAACTCACGATCACCTTTTGCTAGACTTCCGGGCTGATGTATCAACCCAGTAACGAGATGGTGAACCAATTTCATATGAACATATCTGAACGTATTGCCGAAGAACTTGGTGTTAAGCTTAACCAGGTTAACGCAGCGGTTAAATTGCTTGATGAGGGTTCAACTGTACCTTTTATTGCCCGCTATCGTAAAGAAGTGACGCTGGGACTGGATGATACGCAGTTACGACACCTTGATGAACGACTGATCTATTTGCGCGATATGGAACAACGTCGCGCGACTATTCTCAAATCCATCGAAGAACAAGACAAGCTAACGGATGAATTAAAAGAGGCGATCCTTTCTGCGGAGACCAAGACACGTCTTGAAGATCTTTATGCTCCGTATAAACCCAAGCGCCGGACGGTGGCACAAATTGCACGTGAGGCAGGCATTGAACCCTTACTTGATGCCTTGCTTGATGACCCGCAGCAAACACCGGAAGTACTGGCAGAACAGTATATTAATGTAGAAGCCGATTTTACGGACGCCGAAAAAGTATTAAAGGGTGCGCGCAATATCTTTCTGGAACGCGTCAGTGAAGAGGCCGATCTCGTGGGTCAACTGCGTGAACATGTCTGGAATAACGCACACTTAACATCCACCCTGGTTGATGGGCAAGAACAGATAGGTGCCAAGTTCAAGGATTACTTTGACTACACCGAAGCGTTAATCAAGATCCCATCCCATCGAGCCCTGGCACTGTTTCGGGGTCGCACGGAAGGCGTGTTGCGGCTCAAGCTGTTTGTGCCACAGCAGGATGATCTGCAGGTCATTACTGATCTGGGTGTATGTGATGCCATGGTTGCCAAACACTTTAACTTACAAAACCAGGGGCGCGCGGCAGATAACTGGTTAATGGAAGGTGCCCGCTGGGGCTGGCGCGTGAAGGTGTCGATACAACTGGAAACCGAGTTATATACAAAATTACGTGAAAGTGCCGAGGAAGAAGCCATCCGGGTGTTTGGTGAAAACCTGCGAGACCTCATGCTGGCCGCCCCCGCCGGTACCCGCGCCACCATGGGTCTTGATCCCGGTTTGCGCACGGGGGTCAAAGTCGTGGTACTGGATCACACAGGTAAGCTGCTGGACTACGACACCATATATCCCCATGCACCCAAAAATAAATGGAATGCATCGATAAGTACACTCGCCAAGCTGGCACAGAAACACAAGGTTGAGCTTATTAGTATTGGCAACGGTACCGCCTCACGTGAGACAGACAAACTGGCCAAAGAGTTGATCAGCAAGCATCCTGAGCTGCGGATGCACAGCATTGTCGTCAGTGAAGCCGGGGCATCGGTATATTCCGCGTCAGAATTTGCGGCAAAGGAGTTTCCGGATCTTGATGTTTCTATCCGCGGCGCGGTTTCCATCGCGCGACGTTTGCAGGACCCACTGGCCGAGCTGGTAAAGATCGAACCCAAGGCGATTGGGGTCGGTCAGTATCAACATGATGTGAATCAATATTTCCTGGCCCGCAAGCTCGATGCCGTGGTTGAAGACTGTGTGAATGCCGTGGGTGTCGAAATCAACACCGCCTCGGTGCCGCTACTGGCCAAAGTGGCTGGTTTAACGGAAACATTGGCCGGCAATATCGTCAGCTTCCGAGAGCAACACGGTGTCTTTACTGACAGAAAACAATTGCTTGAAGTGCCTCGCCTCGGACCAAAGGCCTTTGAACAGGCGGCGGGGTTCCTGCGTATACAAAAGGGTAACAACCCGCTTGATGCCTCGGCGGTTCACCCTGAAGCATACCCCGTGGTTGAACGCATTCTGGAAACACATGTTAAAGCCATTACCGATGTGATTGGTGATAGCAAGTTTCTAAAATCGCTGTCCGCCAATGAGTTTACCGATGATCATTTTGGTGAACCTACCGTGTGCGACATTATCAAGGAACTGGAAAAACCGGGTCGCGATCCCCGGCCACAATTTAAAACCGCCGCCTTCAAGGATGGCGTTGAAAACGTCAAGGACCTTAAACCGGGCATGTTACTTGAGGGCGTAATCACCAATGTGACCAACTTCGGCGCCTTTGTCGATATCGGCGTGCATCAGGATGGGCTGGTACATATCTCACTACTTGCTGACAAGTTTGTAAAAGACCCTCGTGAGGTCGTAAAAACCGGTGAAGTGGTTAAGGTCAAAGTCATGGAGGTTGATCTGCAGCGCAAGCGTATCGGCCTGTCCATGCGCCTCAATGATGAAATTAATCCTGAGAAAGCCGCCGATAACAAAACAAGCAACCATAAACCGAGACAGAAACCTAAACCCAACAAGACAGCACAAGCCGTACCTCAAAACACCGCCATGGCCGCGGCCTTTGCCAGGTTGAAATAAACTGTTGAATCAGGGTTAATATTGCGTATACACCCAAAGCCGTTTTAGTATATATTTTTGATTCTTTTAATTGGCGGGGGAGTATCTGGATGTCGGAACTTGATGGTGTTTTAGGCGTTATTTTCAATTTCTGGGTCGGTTTTGCGATTTTGGCCATTGTGCTGGTAAAGACGTCGATCAAGCTGGTGCCGCAGAATATGGCCTATGTGGTGGAGCGGTTTGGTAAGTACAACAAAACCATGGTGGCAGGGCTTAATCTGCTGATCCCGTTTATCGATAAAGTGGCCTATCACCGCTCCTTGAAGGAACAGGCCGTCGATGTGCCCAGCCAGTCGGCCATTACCCGGGATAACATTTCGCTGGGTGTGGATGGAGTACTCTATCTGAAGGTGATTGACCCTTATAAGGCATCCTATGGGGTGGACAGTTATGTCTACGCGGTGACTCAACTGGCGCAGACCACCATGCGTAGTGAAATCGGCAAGATCGAACTCGACAAGAGCTTTGAGGAACGGGAAAGCCTGAATATCAATATTGTCGCCGCCATCAACGAGGCCGCCAGTCCCTGGGGCGTACAGGTGCTTCGATATGAAATTAAGGATATTGAACCACCACGCTCCGTGCTCGAAGCCATGGAACGGCAGATGAAGGCCGAGCGTGAAAAACGCGCCTCTATCCTGGAGTCCGAAGGTGAGCGTCAGTCGGCTATTAATGTTGCCGAGGGTGATAAACAGGCCAAGGTGCTGGCTGCCGAGGCGGACAAGACCGAACAAATTCTCAGGGCTGAAGGTGAGGCCCAGGCCATCATTGCCGTAGCAGATGCCAAGGCCAGGGCGCTGGAAATCATCGGTAATATCGCGAATTCCGAGACGGGTCAGAAGGCCATCCAGCTTGAGCTGGCCGGTAAGGCCATTGAGGCCAAAGAGGCCATCGCCAGGGAATCCTCGGTCGTGTTGTTACCGGACAACCAAAGCAGCGCATCCAGCATTGTGGCGGAGGCCATGACCATCATTAATACGCTAAACCAGCAACAATCCAGTAAGAGTGAAGCATGATGCTTGAATACATACACAGCCATCAGGCCGGTTTCTGGCTGGCACTGGGATTTATCCTGCTCGCACTCGAGGTGCTGGTGTTTGGCTTTACCACCATCGTGATGTTCTTTGCCGGGCTCGGTGCGATTACCAGCGGCCTGCTGATGAAGGCCGGGGTGCTGCCGCCTACCTGGATCGCCGGTATTGCCTGTTTTGGCCTGAGTACCGGGCTTTATAGTGTCCTGTTGTGGAAATTCTTCCAACGCATTCAGTCAAATAGCGTACCCCAGCAAAAACAGAGCAGCGACCTGATTGGCCTGGACTTTGTTATCGAACAGGACATCACCACCACCCAACCCGGCACGACCAAATACTCCGGCATCAGTTGGCGGGTGGAAATCGACAAGGATGCCGGTGTAGATAGCCTCAACAGCGGTCAACGTGTGGTTGTTACCTCGGTCGACGCCGGTGTTTTTCGCGTCAAAGCAGCCTAATACTTGATCGATATCAATGCCCATACCAACGACAAAATTCTAACCTGTAATCCAATTTCAACATTATCTCCAAAAGAGTGAGCCATGAACCTGAAACTTGTCAGCTTTGAACTTTGCCCCTTCGTCCAGCGCTCGGTGATCACCCTGCTCGAGAAGGGTATGGAATATGAGATCACCTATCTCACGATGGATGAGCTTAAAAACCCACCGCAATGGTTCCGGGATATTTCCCCCTTTGGCAAGGTGCCGGTATTACAGGTGGGCGATATAACGGTATTTGAATCGGCGGTAATTATGGAATATATCGATGAGATCAGCCCACCCTCCCTGCACCCGGCCGATCCCCTGCAACGAGCCCTGAACCGGGCCTGGATGAAATTCGGCGAGGAACTGTTAATGAGCCAGCATCGCTATCTCGCCTCCGCCGATGAGGAAACCTTCAAACAAAACCGGCAGGAAGTGGAGAACGGATTAAAACGCCTCGAAGGGGTTATTGCTGACGGGCCGTTCTTCAACGGCAAGGCTTTTCACCTGGTCGATGCGGCCTATGCGCCACTCTTTATGCGTCTCGATATTCTGGAAGGGCAGCACAACTCCGGATTTTATGACAACAAACCGAAGATTACCCAATGGGCTGAGGTATTACGCAAAAGGGAGACCGTCAAAAATTCCGTCATCCCGGGTCTTAAAGAAAAGTACATTAACTTCGTGCGCAACTCCAGTGACTATGCCGCAACGGTGTTTGTCGGCGCAACCTAAACTGTTTTCATGAAGCAAAAAAATGCGGGCATAAGCCCGCATCAAGGTGATTTAACTTTATTATTATTGAGTTAGATACAAGTATCTGTGCTCCAGGTACAGTTCTGGGTGGTTTCGAATGTAGCATCACCATCACTGTCAATATCCATTGTATAGGTATCGTTAGTGTTAAAGGTCACAACCACTTTACTGCCACCTGAGCCTGCCAGTTCAACCACACCCGAGGTCGGATTTTCGTCAGTACTATAGATACGGATCAGGGTGGTTGTGGTCACTGCAACATAGCCGTGAGTGGGGTGATAGACTGTCCCGCTAATATCTACATCAATGTATGAAATATTATCCGTGATATCAACAACGTAATTTTCCAGTCGATAAGTCTCATTTTTGACATTATCCCTGAAATCCAGATTCATGGTCATTGTATAGTTGAAGGCTGATATGGAATTCATGTCCATCGTACCCGACAACGTCATGGATTCAGAACCCTCTTCATACGTCAAGGCAGTGAATGTCATGTTCATTGAAGTTAAAACAAGGGTCGACAGATTCAGAACACCCTCTGCCGTCAATGAACCATTGATTATGCTCTTGTCGTCACAATCTACATAGTTGCTAAAAGTAAAGGTACCGCTGTAAGCGCCCGTTGCATCATCAAACGAAAAGTTGTAAGAAAGTGTTCCGCCACATGCGCTGGTCTCGGTATCACTATTGCTGCTCACAGCCGCAATGCCTGCCTGACTACCGGATGCCTGCGACATATCCACCCCTCGCATGGCCGAACCCAGGCTACGGGCCATGCCCATCAACTGCTCCCTGTCCGCTGATTGACTGGCTGTCGCACTTGCCAGACCACTGTCTCCCGGCGCCCCACCATCTAACGCCGCTTCGGTCAGGTCTTCACTGTTTGTAGCGGTGATACTGGCCTCGGTGGTAACACCGGCATAACTGGCAGGCGTCACACCGCTTGCAGAATCACTACTGCAACCTGTTAATGTCATTCCTGTGATACTTAAAACCACAAATAAGCCAAAAATTCTTGGATACCCCATCACTCTGACCTCCATTTTTAGTCAAATTCAGGGGTAAATATCGGCCCGACATTGAAAGACATTGAGGTTTAAATGTGATTAAAGTCACAAAATAACCATAAATTTATTATAGTTAATTTAAGCCTGTGGATTAGATAGCGTCGGATATATAAGCGCCCTTATTTACTGTCCCGCCAGCACCTCCCTTGTTATAAATAATCACTCTCACTCCGTAACACGGCTATGCAAGCATTATCAAAAAGTCATTGCTTACATACAAATTAGTCATCGTATCGAAGACATATTAGTGAGTTATCATTTAACAATAGATTTGCACGAGCCCTTGATTCAACAAAAACAACCCTCAAGCTCCATCATGGTGTCAGATTGTTAGGCGTTTAAAGAAACAAAAAAACATTTTATTGATCACCGTCAATGAAAATTTATTCTACCTGAATTATTTATATAGACTCTGGGTACCGCTATTGAGTGGGGGCGTGCATCAGTGGTGCGATTTGAGGTAACACAAGATGATCTGGGTCGAAAGCCTGCTTGGAGCAAAATCCAAATACGATAAAACCCTGCCCTATACCTACGAGGCAAGGGTCACGGTGCTTGAGTGGGAAGAAGCTTACAATTCCTATTATGCGGATACTATTTGCGGCCTGATAGATTATTTACGGGAAAAAAATATCAGTCCGGATCAAGTTACGTTGCATGAAATATACCAGGACCACGAATCCCTCCTCGAAATCCGATACTGTCTTGATAATCACGACCTGTGGCTGGGCAGACCCAGGCTTTGCCGCTCCTTGCAAGACCATTACAAAGGCCATATAGAGAAGGGGCATTGCTCGTTTGAAGATCGAAGCCGTGTTGCCTGTGGACCATGAATCATATTCCGGATATCCACCTTAACTCCTATGCACTAAAGCTGAATATATACCGTTCCGCTTTTAATTATACATCTAGCGCGATTACTCGTTTCTCGCCAAGCCAATTGTTCGATTACTATGACGCTTGAACAAAAAATAATAACCAGGGACACAGGTACATGAGGCATCCTGCGCTGTTAGGTGGATATGCAGCCATCGTCACTCATAAAATGATACATGAAAAGCATTCCGGTGCCGGCACCGGTATGACAACACATAATAACGCCTATATGCCATACCTGGTATACATGGCAGATTACTTCCTCATTACACAATTGCCCGAGTAAAATGTTACATAACTACAAGAAACCAGTATTCATATTTATTTTGTTGGTCGGTCTACACGGCTGCGCCCTCAAACTGGTTGATGATTTTAATGTCGCAACCTATGAGGCAACCCTGAACACCAGTAAATTTGTCGATCGCTTTTACGGTGGCCTGCTAGAAACAGAGACCAACAAACGACCTTATCGGCAATATTCTGCACAATATGTCGAGATAGAAACCGAAATACGCTCACTCTATATGCGCAACAAGGCCAGGCCACTCAACGAGGAATCGACCAGGATTATCGATAACATCCTTGGCCTTTGGCTAAAATACAAAGCCAGACACAAGCTAAGAAATACCTACTCAGATGGAAATGCAAAACTGGAGCGAAAACGCTTCAGCAAAATGTTTATTTCCGCTTTGAATGCAGAAGAAGCCAAAAAGGAAATCAAGCAATAACCACAAACAAGGAGATCAGCCATGGGATTCAAAATCGAACAGGTGCTAAACAATATGCTTGATGCTGCTTCAGAGGAAGTCCTGGATGGCTGGCAGGATATCAAACCCTGTGTTGAGCTGGCATTGCAGGATGAAAAAGATGCCCTGCAGGATATTGTCCAGGCCTATGAGGCAGGTGATCTCACAAATGAGGACCTCGAATCACAACTGGAAGATGAAAAAGTTGCCCTCGAGACGGCGTTGCTGGTATGCCGTATCAAAACCAAAGTGATGGCCCAGAATGCGGCCAATGCGGCGATCAATGCACTCACTGCCGCCATTAGACTGGCGATCTAAATCTATTATCAGAAAAACTCCAGTGATGAACCGTCGTCTTCCGGTTCTTCGAAATTCTGTTCCTCACCTTTATGGGCGCGCATCTCTTCGACCATGGTATAGCTTGAATAGAGTTTTTCCATCCAGGCTTCGATATCCAACCGGGAGTATGTATTGGTTTTCAGACTCGTTTCCAGTAATTCATGCAGGGCATGGATGTCATCGGTAACATGGATGAGAATTTGAGAGGTCTTGTCCTGATATTGCAGTGCCACCAGGATTTCGTTG
>Ga0209633_10002506_pt1 | contig 17664 bp, 16 predicted proteins | sample Cruoilmetagenom1_FD_187290 | JGI IMG/M metagenome (GOLD analysis project Ga0209633, IMG submission 187290) | Oil polluted marine microbial communities from Coal Oil Point, Santa Barbara, California, USA - Sample 1 (SPAdes) (version 2) | ecosystem: Environmental > Aquatic > Marine > Oil seeps ... | reverse complement strand
GTCTTTTGTTTTAGATGATTTTGATTCTATTACCTTTATCCCTTTATCCTCCGCTATAACAGGGGCGTTTACGAAGCTCACCGGAGTGTCCATCATGGGGGTGAGGAAGCCTTTCAGAGCCGCAACTGTAATTGGGTTGGTATCAAACTCCGAGACCTCCCCGTCGTACTCAATATGTATCTCTTGTACGCCGCCTTTACATAGCTGGCCCTGCAGGCTGCCGAGAAGCTCGGCAAGGTTTAGATATGGCTTCATTACTTTAATCACATCAAGGCTTACAGAGGGCATGTTAACGGCGTTCTTTACAACGTCGTTTACCAAAAAGTCAGCTACCTGCTCTGCAATCGCAAGCCCTACTTTGGTCTGCGCCTCTTCGGTAGAAGCTCCGAGATGTGGTGTGAATACTACGTTTTCGTCAAGCGTAAGGAGTGGGTTGCCTTCCTCAGGGGGCTCGTTTACGTAAACGTCAAATGCGGCTCCTGCAAGCTTGCCTTCGCTCACGGCCTGGGTTATGTCCTTCTCGTTTGCAACTCCGCCTCTTGCGCAGTTAATGAGTATTAATCCTGGTTTTGTTTTTTCGAATGTGTTTATATTTATAAGGTCTTTGGTGTCTGGGGTAAGAGGGGTATGAATTGTTATAAAATCCGCTCTCTCAAGAAGCTCATCCAGACTAACAAGATCGACACCTAATTTCTCGGCAGCCTCTTTTGTAAGGTACGGATCGTAGGCTATCACGTTCATCTTAAGTCCGATCGCTCTATCGGCCACGAGCTTTCCGATGTTCCCGAGCCCAATACATCCAAGGGTCTTCCCGTATATCTCGACACCCTTGAATTTGCTCCTCTCCCACTTGCCTGACATAAGCGATGCGTGGGCTTGGGGGATTCTCCTGGCAATTGACAGCATGAGCGTGATTGCGTGCTCGGCAGTCGTGATCGCGTTTGCCTCTGGGGTGTTCATGACGACTATGCCTCTTTTGGTGGCAGCCTGCACATCTACGTTGTCTACACCGATTCCGGCACGTCCTATGGCTTTAAGGTTCTTTGCCGCATCAATTATGTCCGAGGTTACTTTTGTCGCGCTCCTTACTATGAGGGCGTCGTAGTTGCCGACTATCTCAAGGAGCTCTTCTTTTGGCATACCCTTTTTTACGTCTATCTCCAGTCCGCCAGCAGATTCGAGAATGCTCAAACCTTCCTTAGCCAGACCGTCCGTTATTAATACTTTCACTTTTTCCTCCAAGAGTATTTTTGCAAATTTCCCTCTATGATTAGGATTGTAAATTTTCCTCTATGAATTGTTTAGGGGATATGTCAACGGCATAACAATATATGCGAGCTATGAAATGTTGTCAATCGGGCGCGGATTTAATAAAAGATGCCAAGGCTTTAAGAGTACTTTGTCTTGCGCCGGAATAATCTGTTAAACCCGGTCTTTATGACCGACTGCGGGATCGTTAACACCGTCTGTGACATGAAAGGAACTGCTTAAAAATTGTGAACTACAAAGTGTTAAGTTAATATTTGGGTCACTCATGGACGAAGCAAAGATGAATTTTATCGATCACCTGAGTGAGCTCAGGAAGCGTATTCTCTGGAGCGTGCTCGCGGTGGCGATCTTCTTTATACCGGCGTATGCGTTCTCTGAGCAGATTTTCGATTTCCTTATGAAGCCCCTTATCGAGAACCTGCCTGAGGGCAGCTCGCTTATTTTCACTAGGCCCGCAGAGGGGTTCACGACATATCTGAAAGTATCTTTCTTCGCCGCGCTGATTGTAGCCGTGCCGTTCATATTGTATCAGGCATGGAGGTTCGTTGCGCCCGCGCTCTATAAACAGGAAAGACAGATAGTCATACCTTTCATATTGTTTGGCTCGCTCTTTTTTATGCTAGGTGCGGCGTTTTGCTATTACGTCGCCTCACCGCCGGCATTTAAATTCCTACTCAACGAGTATTCCTCAGACTACGTTAAGGCGTTTCCCTCAATTAAGGAAGGGCTGTCGTTTTTCATGGCGCTAATATTCGGGTTCGGTCTTGTATTCGAGTTCCCGCTTATTATCTTCATATTGGCGAGGGTAGGAATTGTGACGAGTAAGTGGCTGAGGCAGAAAAGAAAATACGCTCTTCTCATAAGTGCGGTAGTGGCCGCTATCCTTACACCTACGACGGACGCGGTATCTATGATGCTGATGTTCGTTCCCATACTGGTATTCTACGAGCTTGGAATATGGGTCGCCTGGCTGTTCGGTAAGAAAAAAGTAGAGGCTCCCGAAGAAGCAGACGCCGACACGCCGTTCCCGTAAGTTGACAATTTCTCTAATTGAAAATAAAGTTTCATGTTGATGAAACCAGGCTATGTCGTGCTTTACGGCGAGCCTATTAATTTAATTCGAGAGGTAAAAGTCATGCCCCCCAAAACCGCTAAGAGTAAAAAGCCAAAGGATCTGAGACACCCTATTACGTACAAGAGAGAGAGCGGCAAGTTCGACGTCGAATGGTACAAGGGACTCGATAAAACCAATTGGGTTCTGCCCAAGATACTGAAAGAGCAGGCCAAGAAGCTAGGGAAAAAACCGTTCCTTCAGTTTGGCTCTAAGAAGCCGCTTAGTTTTTATCAGACGAATCAATTAGCAAACAAAATAGCAAACGGGCTCATTGAGCTCGGCATCGAGAAGGGCGATAAAGTGGCCGTATACATGCCCAATTCTGATGACTATGTGATCACTTGGTTCGGAATATTAAAGCGCGGCGCGGTGATGGTGCCTATAAACACGGCCTATGTGATGGATTTCCTCGAATATATAATCGATAGCTCCGATACAAAGGTGCTATTTATTGCCGAAGAGTATCTGGATAGGATGCCCCCGATTGCCAAGAAGCTAAAGAAGCTCGAGCACGTGATTGTGTGGACGAGGGATGGGGGAGTGAAATACGACAAGCACGGCTATAACTTTAAGAAAATGACACCTTACTCAAAATTTATAGGTGCCCAGAAGAGCTCTGAGCCTGATGTCGAAGTTACATTCATGGACTTTGCGAGGCTCATGTACACCTCGGGTACAACAGGCCGCTCAAAGGGGGTTGTGCGCCCTTGTTCAGCCGATTACTCAAGCGCCCGGAACTATGCAGAGATAATGGACGTAGGCCCTGACGACGTGTGCTTCACATGCCTTCCACTTTTTCATTCAAACGCAATGGTTATGACTGTTTACCCGGCATTAATAAAAGGCGCAAAAGCAGTTGTCGAAGAGAAATACAGCGCGAGCAGGTTCTGGAAATGGATGGTTGAATACGGGGTTACGAAATTCAATATAGTAGGTACGGTCTCGTACTTTATGTGGAACACCCCTGCTGTGCCTGAGGAGAAACAGCACAAGGTCAAGCTCGTGCTCGGCTCCCCCGCGCCTCACGATATAATCGAGGACTTTATGAAGCGCTTTAATATAAAGTTTATGGAGGGCTACGGTCTCACGGAAATTGGCCAGTGCACGTGGATGCGCCCGGGCGAGCCGTTCAGAGTCGGCTCCTGCGGTAAGGAGGCCCCTGGTTACGAGATAAGGATCGGAGACCCTGAAACCGACGAAGAGGTGCCGATAGGCGGCATAGGGGAGATAATCGTCCGCCCGAGGACCCCCAACGTGATGCTGCATCAGTACTATAAAATGCCAGAGAAGACAGTACAGGACTTTAGAAACTTCTGGTTCCACACCGGGGACGCGGGCCGTATGGACAAACAAGGCTATATCTATTTTGTAGACAGAGTTAAGGACTACATCCGAAGACGGGGAGAGAACATAAGCTCCTTTGAAGTTGAGAAGATCGTAGGTTCCTACCCCGATGTTGAGGAGTCGGGCGCGATCGGCGTAAAGTCCGAAGGCGGTCGTTACGCAGAGGACGAGCTTATGATTGTGGTCGTTCCCAAAAAGGGTAAGAAGATCGACCCTGTAAAGCTCATGAAATTCCTTGAGCGCAGGATGCCCGTATTTATGATCCCGAGGTTTATACGCTTTGAGAAGTCACTACCCAAGACCGGCACACAGAGGGTGCAGAAGAATAAGCTCAGGGACAAGGGTATTACGAAAGACACCTGGGACTCCGTAAAAGCAGGCTACAAGATAAAAAAATAGACTGATATCTTGTCATTCCGGGCCCCGACCCGGAATCTCATCTTTTAAGTTGTAATTGCAAGGCTCCAAAGGGGCCACGGCAATCCTCTACAATAAAGTGCCAAAACAACCCCGCTCACCTAGACGTGGCTTTAGCGAAGAGTTGAAGGGTGACATTACCCCCTGCTTTATTTCCCAATTTTAGGTAGAATGGTATTTAACACTTTTTAAGGAGGGTCTGATGAGAACTGTATCAGTATTACTTTTAGTAATATCAATAATATTTATGTCGGCAGGCATTGCAGCTGCCGGAGAAGCTCTGGGGGTTGCGGATTTTAAGAAGCTCTATGATTCACTTCTTGCCGGGAAAACGCTCGTGAACGTAACCGAGCAGGGCGATACAGTAGTAAAGAAGGAGAGGCACTACGGCGCTGCCGTAAACACCGGCGACGGTGATTTCGATATACCCGTTAAGAAAGTGATTACCTATATGGTAAACGATGATGTTACATCTACCATAAGCGTCGATATTCTAGACAGGGTAAACGACATTGGCGGCGTTGCCATTATTCAGGAAGAGATAACCGGGATGAGCGTTCTTGAAGCGGGCGAAGAGAAACCTGAGGCTGCCTACGGAGTAGAATTCGGCGGTGTGTACAGGGTAGGTACGAATGAAAAAGGCGGTTTTGACGTTCATAACTTCGCGCTTTCGCCTTCTCTTCTTATAGACGGAGATTCAGTAAAGCTCTCGGGCTCTATGATCTCTTTTTCATGCTACTCACAGACCGATAAATCCGTATGCGAGCTTAACGTGCGCGACTTTAATCTCAGCGAGTACGAGCCTTATCAAGGCTTTAAAGTAGGGGAGCCAATAGGCGGGGATTACACAGAAGTCTTTGTGAGTAAGTAGCTTGCTGTCAAAGAAAATATGTGCCTTAGGAGGTATGAAAATGAATAAAATGATATATGTGTTCACAATATTAGCGTTTGTAATTATTCCTATGAGTTACGTTAAAGCAGACCCGGTGATCGACCCATCGAGCATAAAGAATCAGGACAAGTACTACAGTGACAATGCGCAGTGTAAAGCCCTTGCTAAGGACAATAAGGGCGGAGTAGGAAACGTCGCAAAGGACACAGCAATCGGCGCCGGCGTCGGAGCTGGAACGGGTGCTTTACTCGGTGCAATCGGCGGCGGAGTCGGTAAGGGGCTCGGTATAGGGGCAGTGGTGGGCGGAGTCGCAGGGGGCGGCATGAGCGTATACAAGAACCACAAGAGCTATGACGAGATATACAAGAACTGTATGCGCGGCAGGGGTTACAGGGTGCTAAATTAACTCAGATTAAGATTTACCTGCCGACTCTGTTTTCGAGCACCAATATAATCAGGAAGCCGACAAAGAACATGGTAGTAGCAAATGCGTTGTCGCGGCCCTGATGGGCCTCGACGAGAAGCTCTTCGGTCACTAAGTAAAGCAGCGCGGCCGTTGCGAAAGCTATTACTATCTCAAGGCTCTGGCCGCTTAGCCCTTCTAAGAAAAAGCCTCCGAGCGAGGCGCCTATGAGAACCAGCAATGCCAGCATTATAGTTACTACGATTATAGTCCTCGTACTCTTTCCGCTTTTTGTGAGTGAAGACACGACTGAGATCGCCAGGAACAAAAGCTCTATTGTAAGGGCGATTGTTATTATTACTCCTTCTTTAATACCCACGTCAAAACTAACTCCCATTAAAAGGCCGTCAATAAACACGTCCACACCTGAGGCTACTACTAGTCCGCCAGAGCCGCGGGAATTGCCGTCTGCGTCACTTTGCTCAAATTTGTCCATAACGAATCTGACCAGGAGCATGAGCGCGACACCGAGAGAAAAACCTATAACCAGCGACAGCAGGTTGAAATTCTGGGTGAGCTCGGGAAGAAGCTCTACGCCTACAGCTGCGAATACCACTCCCGCAGCGAAGTGCTGGACGGATATTCTGGTTTTTTCACCGGGAGATCTGTAGGCAGCAATGGTGCCCCCTATGATCGTAGCAATTACCGGTATGAGCGTATATGTCAGTATTGTTGTGAGCATTTAATTGACTCTTTTCATCTAAATAAAACTTAACCGGTTAGTCCTTACGTATCTAATTCCACGGACAGGTGCTCCGAATAGACATCCGGCTTTATTCGAGCCTGCTTGATTTCCGGGTGCATTTTCATTATATGTATATTTATAGGTGGTAACTAACAGAGGGGCATATTTATGAATAAAAATTACATATTTGCATTGATGACCGCAATTTTACTTACAGCCTGCGGTAAGGCCGAGTACGGAGCCCCGGACCTCGGCGGCCTCTACAACAGGGCGGCTGTGCGCTCTCACATAGAGGGTAACCCTGTAATCGTGATACCCGGCATTCTTGGCTCAAAACTTAGGGATAGTGAATCTGGGCAGCTTGTGTGGGGCGCGTTTGAAAAAGGAACTACGAATCCCGAGACCCCTGAAGGTGCAAGGCTAATAGCCATCCCGATGAAAAAAGGGGCGCCGCTCAGCGAGCTTACGGACAACGTACATTCAGACGGTGCGCTGGATATAGTTAAAGTAAGTCTGTTCGGGCTTCCGATCGAGCTAAACGCATATGTGAATATCCTGAGCACGTTGGGAGCCGGCGGGTACCTGGACGAGTCGCTCGCATCTAATGGTATGAACCAAATCGATTACGGGGACGACCACTTTACATGCTTTCAGTTCGATTATGACTGGAGGCTCGATAACGTAGAAAACGCAAGGAGGCTCGGGGAGTTTATAAGAGAGAAAAGGGCTTACATACTTGAAGAGTACAAGAAGCGGGGTATACAAAGAGATAACGTTAAATTCGACATCGTAGCGCACTCAATGGGCGGGCTACTTACCAGGTATTATCTTCGCTACGGTGAAGAGGGCCTGCCTTCAGACGGCTCTCTGCCCGAGCTTACATGGGTAGGGGCTGAGTACGTTGAAAAGGCGATAATAATCGGCACCCCGAGCGCAGGCGCCATAGGCTCTATTGAGACCCTGGTGAATGGGCGTGATATCGGGCCGTTTTTACCCAAGTACGAGGCCGCTATAATCGGGACTTTTCCCTCTCTTTACCAGCAGCTGCCCAGGACAAGACATAATGCCGTAAGAGACCAAAACAGGGCAAATGTAAATCTGGCCGACCCTGCTACCTGGGAGCTTTTTGAGTGGAGTCTCCTGGACCCCGAGCAGGACCGAGTGCTGCAGTGGCTCCTGCCCGATGTGCCTGACGCTTCAGAGAGGCGCGCGATAGCTCTTGATCATCTTACGAAATCCCTAGAGCGCGGAATACAGTTTCAGGAGGCTCTGGACGTTCCTGCCGCTCCACCAGCTAATTTAAGGATATATCTGATTGCGGGCGACGCTATTCCGACCGGGGCGGGCATTACGGTCTCTGAAACAGGCGAGATTGCAATTACAAACTACACCCCGGGCGACGGGACAGTGACACGCGCTAGCGCCCTTATGGACGAGAGGGTCGGTGGACAGTGGGCGCTTCATTTGGTGTCTCCTGTTAAGTGGTCAAATGTGATGTTCCTTTTCAATGACCACCTGGGACTCACAAAAAGCCCCGCTTTTAGTGATAACGTACTTTATCTCCTTCTCGAGCATCCTATGAATTGATATTTCTGGAACTGACATTTTCGTAACGTATAGTCATTAGCTGCAAAATTCCCTCTCGTTTCCATACATCTTCCTTATACGAATGTTGAAACTTGGGCGCTGTCCTGTAGATTTATACTGCTGTATTAAATCCGGATTAATTCAGAAACTGGAGATAATTGTGCACAAAAACCAATCTCTCAGAGAAATATTAAAGAATTCTAAAAAGGCGCTTCTTATAGGTATTGGTGGCGGCGGGGATATTGTGGGAACGATCCCGACCGGAGACCTGCTCGGGATGTTCGGAGTAGAGTGTGTTTACGGGGGTATATCGTGGGAGCGCTCTGTTTTCGACCCTGTGCCCGGGCCGAGGACTTTTGAAGAGACTAAGAACGTAAGGAAATTAAACGATGTTGTCTGGTACGCAAACCCGCAAACGGTTACAAGCACGGGAGTTAGTTATGCAGAGAGCGGATTCTCTCGGGTCTCGGGAGAAGAAACGCTTCTGATCGGGATTCACAGCGGACCTGAGGCGGTGGCAGAGGGGATTTTGGACGCTTGCCGCAAGCTTAATGCCGATCTTGTGATAGGAATTGACGTGGGCGGGGACGTGCTGGCACAGGGTGATGAGCCGGGGCTGATGAGCCCTCTTGCCGATTCGTTAATGACTGCAGCGCTGTATTACGTGAACCGCGATATTACAACTATGATGGGGCTATTCGGCTTTGGAAGCGACGGCGAGCTCACTCATGGTGAGCTTGAACGATCGATGAAAGTGCTTGCTAAGGAAGGGGGTATTCTCGGAAGCTGGGGTATCACACAAGATGCGCTCAAAAGGCTTGAGGAGATGATATCGACCGTACCTACGGAAGCAAGCCGTATGCCTGTTTTATATGCTAAAGGCGAGTTTGTCGATACTACGATAAGAAGCGGCAGGCGTAATATTTCACTCTCAATGTCTTCTACTGTTACTTTTTACTTCTCGACAGAAGTGGTTTATGAAAAATTATCCAAGCTTTCTTCTTGCGTATGTGGCTGTAAGACTCTTGAGGAAGCAAACGACTCTCTTCACTCAATCGGAGTGCATACTGAGCTTGATATTGAGCGGGAAAGGTTAAAGACAGGAGACAACCGGGTGGATTCTTCCAATAAATAGATTCCGGTATCTGCGCAGCAAGCTTTGAATGCATTACATAGCTTACAAATTTCGACACAGAATTAATCAAGAATATTGCGGTGCAAAACTATATAGCATTTTAGCCTCTTGGTGTATAGCGCCTAAGTTTGACACTCCCGATATATCGTGTTAAATACTTACGATTTTTAAATTTCTACCCTGAGGTAAAACACCCTTAAAATGAGTGTGGAAGAAGTAAGTCATTATTCTGTAGAGCAGTTTTTTATCGCATTTGCACTGATACTCATAGTCTCGAAATTATTCGGTGAGCTGGCTGAGCGTATCAAGCAACCCTCTGTATTGGGGGAGCTTGTCGCGGGCATAATACTGGGCGGAAGCGTGCTGGCTGTGGTACCTTCGGTCTCTGGTATGTCAGGGTACGAAATATTCCACATATTAGCCGAGGTAGGGGTAGCCATACTCCTATTTGAAATCGGTCTCGAGACCGATCTTAAAGACCTGATCAGGGTCGGATTCACTTCAACGATTGTTGCGATTGTGGGTGTTGTAGTGCCTTTTGCTCTTGGTTTTGGAAGTATTTTAGCTTTTGAAAAATTCGGTCTTCTGAGTGGTATAGACCCCTCTCTACATATACTAATAGCGATAACAGCAGGCGCCACGCTTACGGCGACGAGTGTGGGTATTACGGCCAGGGTTTTGTCCGATATGAACCGTCTTCAGAGCGGGGAAGCTAAGATAATCTTGGGCGCCGCGGTCATTGACGACATATTGGGTCTTATCATATTGGGTGTGGTGAGCGGTCTTATAGAGTCTTCAAAATCAGGCTCGGGTGAGATGGCGATATCGGCTGCAGGCGTTGGGTTTATAATACTTAAAGCGTTTGGATTTTTGGTTGTAGCTATAATTATCGGAAACCTTACTTCTAAGAGGCTCTTCGATCTGATAGACAAAATGCGTGTTCGGGGAGTGCTGCTTTTATTTGCGCTTGCCTTTGCATTAATATTCTCTTACCTGGCGGCGCTTGTGGGCTTAGCCCCGATTGTGGGAGCTTTTGCTGCGGGTCTTGTGCTTGCAAACACCAATCAGTTTAAACCTATAGAGGAGCGACTTAAGCCAGTTTCGGACGTATTTACGCCGATATTTTTCGTTATGGTAGGCGCTGCTGTAGATATTAGGGTGTTTAACCCTTTCGTAAGCGAGAATATTCCGATATTATTAATTGCTCTAATACTTTTCATTGTCGCTGTAGTGGGTAAATTTGTTAGCGGTTGGACCGTGTTTCAAAAAGGTATTAATAAGACAGCTATAGGTATTGGAATGATTCCGAGGGGTGAGGTCGGACTTATATTTGCTCAGGTCGGACTTACTTACGGTGTATTTACATCAGAGCTTTTTTCTGCTGTAACGGTCATGGTTATGCTGACCACGTTTATCGCTCCGCCGCTTCTTAAGATAGCTTTTTCGGGGAGCGACGAAGAGGCTGAGGAGTCAGCTTAGGGATTTAACAGGAGATATTTGATTATGCTAAATAAAAGAATTTTTTCACTCGCACTATCGGCACTGGGGTTATTCGCAGCAACAGCACCGAGCGCATTTGCCTCTGATGATTTGCTGAGCGTAAACAAAACTGTTTTTATACAGATCGTATTATTCCTTATAGCAATTTATATATTGAATAAGCTTGTGTTTAAACCCTTCTTAAATCTTATGGACCGAAGAGATAAGCTCACCCGCGGCGCTATAGAAGAGGCTAAGGAGCTCGAAGAGAAAGTGGCTCATATCATAGAAGAATATGACGCCAAGCTTGTCGAGGCTAGATCGCTTGCGGTAGAAGAGCGTAACAAAATTGTGCAGGAAGGGCAGAATGTGGCAGATGGGATTCTGAGTAAGGCTAGGGAAGAAACATCAGAGCTTTTACAGGACGCCAAGGGCAAGCTCGAGGCGGACACTCAAGAGATTAAGGATAAGGTTAAATCAGATGTGGATGATATAGCCCGGGATATTGCCTCAAGAGTACTTGGTAAGGAGATTGCGTTATGACAGAGTTTGAAATACTAAACCTAATAATTGCGGGCGCCTCGGAAGGAGGCGGGTTTGATTGGCGATTTGTGACCGAGCACACAATAAACCTTTTGATACTGCTTGTTGTTATTGTTTATTTCGCTAAGAACCCAGTGAAGGATTTCCTGGTAACAAGACGGGCAAACATAAGCAGCGAGATAGATGAAGCCCAAAAAACCATAAAGGAAGCCAAGGAAAGGTATGAAGAATATGCTCAAAAGCTAGGGGGAATAGAGGGAGAGATTACGAGCCTCAAAGATACTCTTAAAAAGCAGGGAGTGACAGAAAGGGACGAGATTGTAAAACAAGCAAGTCTAACCTCGGAAATATTGAGCAAAGAAGCTAGAGATACTATAGAGCTTGAGGCAGAAAGGGCGAAGCGTGAGATTCAGTCAGAGGTCGTTGCGCTCGCAATCGGTATTGCAGAGAACATAATCAAGGAACATCTGAGCGAATCTGACAAAGAGAAATTGCTCTCACAGTTCACTAAAAATGTAGAGGAAGAAAAATGGCATCAATCGCAACATTAAGAGATTTGACGGAAGCGCTGATCGAGAGCTCGAAGGAGCTCGGGAAGCTTGATAAGGTAACGGCCGATATGGCTGATTTTTATGAGCTTTCAAAATCATCCGATGAACTAAGGAATATACTCTGGAGCACTACATTTGAGCTAATTGAGAGAAAATCCATAACGGCGGATATTAGCGCCAAAAGGGGATATGATGGTCTTACCGCTAACTTTTTGAATCTGGTTATAGAGCTTGATAAGTTTAAGTCACTGATAAAATCGGAGCAGACAACCATGGGGAAGCTGCTTAAGGCCTCGGGAAGGATTAGAGCTCAGGTTACAACGGCGAGTGAGCCTACAGAGGATGAAATCAATCGGATTAAGAGTGCGCTGATAAAAGCAGTGGGGCAGGACGTTGAGGTCACGACCAAGGTGGATCCCGAGATTTTAGGGGGAGTAATCACAAAAGTAGAAGATAAGGTATATGATGGTAGTATTAAGACCCAGCTTGAGAGGATCCGGGGTGTGCTTACACAATCATAAATAAGCTTATTTCGAAACGAATAAAAACGAATTGAGTCATAAACGTAACAAGGAGCAGATAATATGCAGGAAATGAAGATAGAAGAAATAGGGGAAATACTAAAGAATCGGATAAAGGGTTACGAAACCAAGATCGAAACTTCCGAAGTAGGTACAGTAATCTCAGTCGGCGACGGAATTGCCCGTGCATACGGGCTCGACCGGGCAATGGCGGGGGAGCTTGTGGAGTTTTCAAGCGGTATCATGGGGCTCGTGCTCAACCTTGAGGAAGATAACGTCGGTATCGCGCTCTTTGGTGAAGATAAAGAGGTGCAGGAAGGCGACCTGATCAAGAGAACCGGGAATGTTGCCGAAGTGCCTGTCGGTGAGGCTATGAAGGGCAGAGTGGTAAATGCTCTCGGGCAGCCGATTGACGGTAAGGGTGAGATAGAGTCTGAGGACATGAGGCAGATCGAGGTTAAAGCCCCGGGTGTTATTTACCGTCAGTCAGTTAACGAACCGCTACAGACGGGTATTAAATCGATCGACGCTATGATTCCGATCGGTAGGGGGCAGAGGGAGCTTATATTGGGCGACCGTCAGATCGGTAAAACTGCGATCGCTGTTGACACAATAATAAACCAAAAAGAAGAAGACGTTTACTGCATTTACGTAGCTATAGGTCAGAAGCAGTCCACTGTGGCTCAGGTTGTTGATAAGCTCAGAGAGCATGGTGCTCTTGAGTACACAACCATTGTAGCTGCTACGGCTAGTGACCCGGCTCCGTTTCAGTTCATCGCTCCTTACGCTGGATGCGCACTAGGTGAGCATTTCCGCGATAATGGAAAACACGCACTTGTAATTTATGACGATCTAACAAAACACGCTTGGGCTTATCGTCAGCTCTCACTACTACTGAGACGTCCTCCAGGACGTGAGGCATACCCAGGAGACGTATTCTACCTCCACTCGAGACTACTCGAGAGGGCAGCAAAGATGAGGGACGAGGACGGCGGCGGATCGCTCACAGCGCTTCCGATTATTGAAACACAGGCGGGAGATGTTTCGGCATATATTCCTACAAACGTAATTTCGATCACAGACGGGCAGATTTATCTTGAGAGTGATCTATTCTACTCAGGTATCAGACCGGCTATTAACGTGGGTCTTTCGGTATCGAGGGTGGGGGGCTCGGCCCAGGTGAAGGCTATGAAAAAGGTGGCCGGTACACTGAGACTCGATCTAGCTCAGTACAGGGAAGTTGAGGCCTTCTCACAGTTCGCATCGGATTTGGATAAGGCTACCCAGGCGCAGCTCGCACGAGGCAGCAGACTCGTGGAAGCGCTCAAACAGGGTCAGTACCAGCCGATTGCGGTGGAGAAGCAGATTCTCATTATTTATGCCGTAACGAACGGATACGTGGACGATTATCCTGTCGAAGCGGTAGATAAGTATGAAAAAGAGCTTTATTCGTTCTTCGAGTCAAAATACCAGAACATTCTGGATGAAATAAAGACCAAAAAAGAGATTACTGATGAGCTTAAGGACAGCGTTGTAAACGCTCTTGAAGAGCTTAAGACTCAATTAGGTGATCTTAAATAAAAACCAAATAGTTACTCTTAAATAAAAACTTGGAGTTAAGATAACTTAGGGAATTACTGGAATAACATATGGCAAGCTTAAGTCAGATAAGAACAAAAATCAGCAGTGTTAAAGGTACCCGCAGGATCATGAGTGCGATGAAGCTGATCTCGGCAGTAAAGCTCAAACGCGCACAGGACCTACTTATTGCTAACCGTCCGTATTCGGATGCCTATCAGGAGACGACTCATAATATCGCTAAGCGCTGCGACCCCGAGTCACACCCACTCCTTAGAAAAGAAGAGAACCCAAGGAAACTGCATTTGGTGTTCCTGACGTCAGACAGGGGGCTCTGCGGTAGCTTCAACAGCCACCTGATACGTAAACTCGAGACCTACCTGGTCACGGAAACAAAGGAGTACGATGAAGTGATATTCAGCTTTCTCGGACGCAGAGGCAGAGATCATTTCGCTAAACAAGATCTGAGAGTCTCGGAAAGCTTCACGGGTATTACTGATAGGAACTTCATGGAGATCGCCGAGAAAGTGGCGCAAGAGCTCTCGGAAGAATATTCCAAGGGCGAGGTGGATGAGGTCATACTGGTCTATAACTACTTTAAGTCCGCACTGACGCAGGAGATGACCTATGAGAGGGTTCTTCCCATAGAGCCTGCAGAAGAGCAGAGTAAGGATGAGACCCTGATAGATTATCTATATGAGCCTACTCAGACTGAGGTGATAGACAAGGTAATACCAAAGTTCATAGAGGCCCGTGTACAGAGAGCTATACAGGAATCTCAAACCAGTGAGCACGCGGCGAGAATGACGGCCATGGAAAACGCAACAAGCAATGCAGATGATGTGATAAAAAATCTAACTCTATTATTTAACAAAACTAGACAAGCCATGATAACAACCGAACTAATGGATATAGTGAACGGGACAGAGGCTTTAAGCAAAGGAGGCGACGAGTAATATGGAAATGCAAAATCAGGATAAAAACGAAATGGGTAGAGTCGTTCAGATTATGGGACCGGTTATTGATGTCGAGTTCAAAGACGCCGAGCTCCCAGCTATCTATACGGCACTAAAACTTACAAACCCGCTAATCAACGACGAAGAATGGAACCTGGTTGTAGAGGTAGCGCAGCAGCTCGGTGGAAACCGCGTACGCTGTATCGCTATGGACTCAACAGAGGGTATAAGACGCGGTGAAGACGTGCTCAATACCGGAGAAGGCATTACCGTGCCGGTTGGTAAAGAGGCGCTCGGAAGGCTCATAAACGTCATTGGCGAGCCTATTGACGAAGCAGGCCCTGTGGCTACTGAGACCCGCTGGCCGATCCACCGTGAAGCGCCCAAGTTTGTAGAGCAGTCAACAAAACTTGAGCTCTTTGAAACCGGAATTAAAGTCATCGACTTGATCGCTCCTTTCCTAAAGGGTGGAAAGATCGGACTCTTCGGCGGAGCCGGTGTGGGTAAGACCGTTCTTCTGATGGAGCTAATACACAACGTGGCCAAAGAGTACGGCGGCGTTTCTGTGTTCGGCGGAGTCGGAGAGCGTACCAGAGAAGGAAACGACCTCTATCATGAGATGAAAGATTCGGGTGTTTTAGACAACACCGGACTAATATTCGGACAGATGAACGAGCCTCCGGGTGCAAGAGCAAGGGTTGCACTTACGGCGCTTACGCTGGCAGAGTATTTTAGGGACGAGCTGGGACAGGACGTGCTGTTGTTTATCGACAACATCTTCCGTTTCACGCAGGCAGGCTCTGAGGTGTCGGCTCTGTTGGGTCGTATCCCTTCAGCGGTGGGTTATCAGCCTACGCTTGCAACGGACCTTGGAGAGCTTCAGGAGAGGATTACTTCCACAGTTAACGGTTCTATTACATCTGTGCAGGCGATTTATGTTCCTGCGGACGATTTGACTGACCCTGCTCCTGCAACCACTTTTGCTCACCTTGACGGTACGATCGTTCTTTCTCGTCAGTTAACGGAGCTTGGTATTTACCCTGCTGTGGATCCACTTGATTCCACCTCGCGTATCCTTGACCCATTGATTGTCGGCCAGGATCACTATGACGTGGCGCGCCAGGTGCAGGAAGTGCTTCAGCGCTACAAACAGCTTCAGGAGATTATCGCGATCCTCGGTATGGACGAGCTTTCTGAAGACGATAAGCTTGTGGTATCAAGGGCGAGGAAAGTGCAACGCTTCCTCTCACAGCCTTTCCACGTGGCCGAGCAGTTTACCGGCACACCCGGAAAGTATGTACCAATTAAAGAGACCATAGATGCCTTTAAAGAGGTTATAGACGGTAAGATGGACGATATACCCGAACAGGCTTTCTACATGGTAGGTAATCTGGATGAGGTACACGAGAAGGCTAAGGACATAGCTGCTTAGCAGTGCCCAAGACCGGGCTTCGGATGAATTTCCCGTGTTCAGTCAAGGGTTAGGCTCATTTTGGTGTTTTATCAGGGAACTAAAACAGGAGATATGAGTATTGGCTAACGAAATACATCTTAAAGTGGTAACACCCATAAAGCTTGAGGTTGATGAGCAGGTAGACGAGGTTATAGCTCCGGGAGAGGCCGGCGAGTTTGGCGTGCTCCCCGGGCACGAGCCCTTTGTTACTACACTTCAAAGCGGAGAGCTTAAGTACAAAAAAGGTGGGGTCGAGCGGAAATTGGCCCTAGAGGGCGGCCTTGCAGACGTAAGGGAAGATAATGTAAGTATCCTTGCGGACAGGGTAGTAGAGGATTAAAAACACATTATAATCCCCCTCTGGTCTGTATAACCAATATAGACTGAGCAAATCTGCTTAGGCTGTGGTCATTTTTCCATTTGATAAACAAGCACTTTCGGCCGATTGTGCTTAGTAATTTCCAGATTCTTTAGCAAGATTTGCATCTTTACTTCTACTTGTCTCATAGGCATAATTAGCTTTATCATAATGCGAAGGGAGATCGAATCATGGCATTGACTGAATCCGTAACCGAGCCGCTAATCCTCAGGCATGATGAGGACGGTGTATCCAATCTCACCATAAATAGGCCTAAAGCATATAACTCGCTCAGTATAGAGTGTATGGAGGGGTTTATAGAGGAGCTTACGGATGTGGCGTCTGATTCCACTGTTAAGGTCGTTGTTGTATCAGGGGCCGGGAAGGGGTTTTGCGCCGGGCATGATCTGAAGGATATGAGGGCTAACCCTGAAAGGTCGTTCTATGAGAAGACGTTTGCAGTATGTTCTAAGCTAATGATGACGATCGTAAATCTCCCTAAACCTGTAATTGCTAAAGTGCACGGAGTGGCCACTGCCGCGGGATGCCAGCTTGTTGCTTCATGCGACCTGGCGGTAGCGGACGAGCACGCCAGGTTTGCCACACCCGGAGTGAACATTGGGCTATTTTGCTCCACTCCGATGGTAGCGCTCTCAAGGAATGTATCCAGAAAACAGGCTATGGAAATGCTCCTCACAGGCGAATTTATTTCAGCACAGAGAGCTTATGAAATCGGTCTTATAAACCACGTTGTCCCATTTGAAGAACTGGATAGCACTACTAATGAACTGGCACTTAAAATCGCCTCAAAGTCACCACTTACTCTTAAAATAGGGAAAGAAGCCTTTTACCAGCAGCTGGATAAGGATATGAAAGGGGCTTATGAGTACTGCAGCCGGGTGATGGTAGAGAACATGATGGCCAGAGACGCTGAAGAGGGCATAGACGCTTTTCTGGAAAAGCGCGACCCGGTATGGCAGGGCGAATAGCTTAGTAGTACTTATAACCCCTAGCTATAAAGCCAATATAAATTTATCCTGATGCTACTGATTCTGTATACCCTAGATGTAGAACTTTTTCAGAGATGTAATTAAAGGCAAAAAAACCAAGAGCCTAGCTTTTCTCTTTTTCCCCGTCATCTGAAGTAGCCTCGGCAGGTGCTTCGGTTTCAGCTTCTTCAGGGGTTTCTTCAACTGCTTCAGCTTGCTCCACCTTGGCTTCTTCCTGAGCCTTAGGTTCTTGAGTTGCCTGCTCGGCGGTCTCTTTAGGCGCTTTAGTCTTAGCTTCTTCTACTTGAGCATCTTCTGTTTGTGATTCTT